>ENA-OQDF01000056-OQDF01000056.1-human-gut-metagenome-genome-assembly--contig:-NODE-56-length-33498-cov-1.860927_pt1 | contig 33498 bp, 40 predicted proteins | sample MGYA00242769_ERZ504597 | MGnify/ENA primary metagenome ERZ504597 (study PRJEB26092, sample SAMD00036305) | human gut metagenome | host: Homo sapiens | study: EMG produced TPA metagenomics assembly of...
CCGGCTACCGCTTCGTCTCCTTACGCATCTTCAACCTTACCTTCATACGGAAAGACGGGAAATTATGCATCAAGCGTTTCAGCCTTGCCGGAACGGGAGGCCAATGCCTGCTTACCCCACCCGAAAGGACTCTTGAAGATATCCCGACCACCTTGTACAACCTGGGTGGAGTGCTTGCCAACCTGCTGACCGCCATCCTTGCCTTCCTCCCCCTGCTGACCGTAGACGGGCTGCCTTACCTGCTGAAATTCTTCCTTCTGATTCTTTCTCTAATTGGCATTCTCCTTGCAGGGATGAACGGCATCCCCATGAAGATGGGCGGCATCGGCAATGATGCGACAACATGCGCCTGCTTCTCAAGGACAGCAAGAGCAAGCAGGCACTGGTCACCCAGCTGCGCATCAACGCACTGGTGCAAGAGGGCATGCGTCCTAAGGACATGCCTGCCGAATGGTTCAGCCAAACGGAAGACATCAACTACAAAGATGCCCTGCAGGTCACCATAGCCTTGATGAGCGCCTCACGCCTGCTCGACTGCGAAAAATGGGAAGCCGCCTACAATGCATTCGAGAAAATAATGAGTCACCGGCACGAAGTCATCGGACTTTTGATAAAGGAAAACGCTTGCGAGCTGCTCTTCACCGCACTGGTGACAAAGAGGACCGCACGGGCAAAAGAATTATATACCGATGAGCTGGATACCTACATCCGGCAATACAAGGATGTGACCTCTTCCAAACAGCGGTTGCTCTGCGCCCTGGCGCTCTACCGGGACAAGGACACAGCAAAGGCAAAGGAGATTTACGAAGCCACCTGCCAACGGAAAAACAAATACCTGATGCAGGGAGAAGTACATTCGGACATAGCCTTGATGAAATCAATCCTTACCGCCAAGAACGCCTTGTAAGATGGAACGATATTTCTTTTACTCGTTATATCTGCTGCTTGGCTGCTCACTATACGGTTGTAGCGGAAAACAAGCGCCAAAGCAGATACAAAACCCGGATACGGAAGCCACCATCCGTACGCCGACACCGTAGCGGCATCCGTCCCTCCGGCTCCAGCCAAAAGCCTAACAGCCCGCTACCTGACTCCCTCGGTTTCGTCAACATCGCCGAAGCGGACAGCAGCATCGCCATCGACTTGATATACACCCGTGCCGACAATTTCACCGGAACCCTATTGTACGAAGACCTGAAAGAAGCCTACCTGCACCCCGATGCCATGAAAAGCCTGAAGCAGGCACAACGCCTGCTGAAAGAGCGGCGCCCCGCTACAGCCTCATCGTCTACGACGCAGCACGCCCCTTGTCCGTACAGCAGAAGATGTGGGACGTAGTGAAAGGAACCTCCAAATACATCTATGTCTCCAACCCCTCGCGCGGCGGTGGCCTGCACAACTACGGACTGGCAGTGGACATCAGCATACTCGACGATAAAGGAATCCCTCTGCCCATGGGCACCCCGATAGACCATCTGGCAAGGAAGCCCACATCACGGAAGAAGCCACGCTCGTGGCACAAGGCAAGCTGACGGAACAAGAACGTGAAAACCGCCTGCTGCTCCGGCAGGTAATGAAAGAAGCCGGATTCCGCCCGCTATCCAGCGAATGGTGGCACTTCAATCGCGTCGGCAGGCAGACGGCGAAGGAGCGATACCGGGTCATCCCTTAACTCTCACCCCCAGCTTGTCCGAAAACTTAATTTTGCTATCGCTTTGACGCAGATGACACGGATTTTAATCTTCTTAATCTGCGTAATCAGCGTCATCTGTGTCTGAAAAATAATCAGACAGAAAGCTACGAATTCATGCCTTACTTTGCCCTTTTTGAGATAACTTTGCATCAGAATAAATAAGCCAAGCCATGCCTTTATCCCAAGACACCCTCCGTTTCATTCGCGAGCATCGTCGCGACGACGTGCGCAGCCTTGCTTTGCAGGCACGCCGCTACCCTTCGGTAGACATGCCCGCTGCCATCACACAAATTTCCGGCTGGCAGGTTGCCAAAGAGAAAATACCCGCATGGGCGAAGAACGACGACATCCTCTACCCCGCCCACCTCTCATTGGAGCAATGCTCCTCCCAAGCAACGGCACAGTATAAAGCGGAGATCATAGCTAACCTGCTATGCACAGAACAAGAGCATCCCGCGAAGGACAGCGCCCCTGCACCAGCCGCCACTTTTACCGACTCACCGGAGGTTTCGGCATCGACTGCTCCTTCCTCTCCTGCTGCTTCGGGCACGCCACTTACGTAGAGCGCCAGGAAGCCCTCTGCCAGATAGCCGCACACAACTTTCCTCGCCCTCGGCCTAAATCACATCTCCGTCTGCCACGCAGACAGCGTCCACCATCTGCAAGAGATGAACCCGTAGACTGCATATTCATAGACCCTGCCCGCCGCGATGGACACGGCGGAAAGACCATAGCCATCGGCGACTGCGAACCCGATGTAGCCACCCTGGAAGACCTGCTGCTCCGGAAGGCACGGCACGTACTGATAAAACTCTCCCCCATGCTCGACCTCACCCTTGCCATGAACGATTTGAAACATGTCCGCCAGGCACACATCGTCTCCGTAGGCAACGAATGCAAGGAGCTGCTGCTCTTGCTGGGACAAGGCGGAAGCCTGCCAACAGACGACGTCCCCATCCATTGCGTCAACTTCACCTCCGCCCCGGCTCCCCAAACCCTTGTCTTCACCCGCGGGCAAGAGAAAGAGTGTGCATGCCCCTACACTCCTCAACTGAAATCGTACCTCTACGAACCGAATGCTCCGTGCTGAAAGCCGGAGCGTTCCGCAGCCTTTCCTTATTATATAAGGTTAAAAAAGCTGCATCCCCAAACAGCCACCTCTACACTTCGGACAGCCTCCTTCCCGACTTCCCCGGCCGCAAGTTCCGAATCTCCTCCTCCTGCGGCTTCAGCAAGAAAGAAATGAAAGAGATGTTGGCTGCCGAGAAAAAGGCGAACCTCACCGTACGCAACTTTCCCGCCACCGTTGCCGAACTGCGCAAACGGCTGAAACTGGCCGAAGGGGGAGACTCTTATCTCTTTGCCACTACCCTGGCAGACGAAAAGAAGGTACTTATCCGCTGCCAGACTACCGGATAAGACACCAAACCCTATATCTTTCCTTGCACAAGATGTACATCTCATACTGTTCGAGATGTACATCTCATGCATCCTTAGCATTAGTCTGCCAGACGACGACAAAAAGAGATAGCGCCGAAAGAGTACTACCTCCAAGAGCTTATATAACTTCATTGTAACCGAATCGTTACCTGTTCTTCAACTCTCTGCAAAATCCGCGTAACGGCAACCTCCTACTTTGCGGCAGATTATTAACAGATAATAACAATTATGAAACAGATCTTGAGAGCATTCTTATTCCTGCTCTTATTCACCGCCACCGGCAATACAGCCATGGCCGACGAAAAAGCAAATGTCACGAAACAAGGAACTGTACGCGGGCGTATCATTGACGCCACTAAACAGACTCTCCCGGGCGCTTCTATCTACATCGAGAAACTACACACTGGCGTGACGAGCGACGTCAACGGCTTCTACACTTTCTCTAACCTTGACCCGGGAACCTATACAGTAAAGGTGAGCTACGTGGGCTACTCGCCCGTAGAACTGAAAATCACCATCCCCGCAGGCCGCACACTGGAGAAAGACGTCGTGCTAAACGAAGGTGTGGAGTTGCAGGAAGTGGTGGTAGGCGGCGCTTCCAGGGACAGCGCCGTGCCATCAACTCACAGAAAAACAACATGGGGATTACGAATGTAGTCTCTGCCGACCAGGTAGGCAAGTTCCCCGACTCCAACATCGGTGACGCCCTTAAACGCATCTCCGGCATCAACGTGCAGTACGACCAAGGCGAGGCGCGCTTCGGGCAAGTACGGGGCACGAGTGCCGACCTCAGCTCCGTCACCATCAACGGCAACCGCGTTCCCTCTGCCGAAGGCGATACGCGCAACGTACAGCTCGACCTCATTCCGGCAGATATGATTCAGACCATCGAAGTAAACAAGGTGGTCACTGCGGACATGGACGGCGACGCCATCGGCGGCAGCATCAACCTCGTCACCAAGAACTCCCCCTACAAGCGCACCATTGCCGCCACTGCCGGAACCGGCTACAACTGGGTGAGCGAAAAGGCGCAACTGAACCTTGGCTTCACCTACGGCGACCGCTTCTTCAACGACAAACTCGGCTTGATTGTATCGGCTCCTATCAGAACTCACCTTCCGGCTCCTACGACACCGAATTCGTGTGGGAGCAGGACGATGACGGCAAGACGTACGTCAAACGACTACCAAATCCGCCAATACTATGTCACCCGCGAACGCCAGAGCTACTCTGCCGCACTGGACTGGGACATCGATGCCAACCACAAACTGACCTTCAAAGGCATCTTCAACAACCGCAATGACTGGGAGAATCGCTACCGCACCACGCTGAAAGACCTTGATGCCGACGGCAACGCCACCGTACGCATACAGACCAAAGCCGGTACGCCGGACAACCGCAACGCCCGCCTGGAACGCCAGCGCACCATGGACTTTGCCCTCGGCGGCGAACACCTCTTCGGCTCACTCTCCATGGACTGGCACGCCAGCTATGCCAAAGCCAGCGAAGAACGTCCCAACGAACGCTACATCGACTTCCAACTGAAGAAACAGAAGTTCGACATGGACCTGAGCGACGAACGCGAACCGTTTGCCAGCCCCAAAGCAGGCTCTACCATGACGCTGAACGATGAATCAGCCTGAAAGAGTTGACGGAACAGCAGGAAGACATCAAGGAGCAGGACCTGAAGTTCTCCGCCAACTTCAAGCTTCCCTTCAAGAACGGCAACAAGCTGAAGTTCGGCGCAAAGGTGGTGCGCAAGACCAAGGATAAAGAAGTGGACTTCTACGAATACTCTCCTCTGAACGAGGACGCCTTCATGACGAACAGCCTGGCAAATACAGTGGACCAAACCAACAAGAACTTCATGCCCGACAACAAATACCAGGCAGGCATCTACGCTAGCAAGGAATACACCGGCTCTTTAGACTTGAACAACGCTTCCCTCTTTGAGAAAGAGCAGGTGCAGGAAGAACTTGCCGGTAACTTCGATGCCCGCGAAACCGTGACTTCCGGCTACCTCCGCTTCGACCAAAAACTGACAAAAGACGTGGAACTGATGACCGGACTCCGCATAGAGAACACCAACCTTGCCTATACGGGACGCACCTACGATGCCGACGAAGACCTCACCAGTAAGACCGACCGTCAGCGCAACAGCTACATCAACTTCCTGCCGTCGCTGCTCGCCAAGTGGAATGTAAACGATGACTTCAAAGTGCGCGGTTCGTTTACCCAAACCTTGTCACGCCCCAAATACTCGGCCCTCGTGCCCAGTGTGAATATCAAGCGTTCCGACAACGAAATCACCATCGGAAACCCGGAGCTGAAACCTACCGTCTCCTACAACTTCGACTTGAGTGCCGACTATTACTTCCGCAGCATCGGTCTGATAAGCGCCGGCATCTTCTACAAGAAGATAGACGACTTCATCGTAGACCAGGTGAGCACCAACTACGAATACCAGGGTAACACCTACACCCGCTTCACCCAACCCAAGAATGCGGGCAACGCCAACCTGGTAGGGGTAGAGTTATCCTACCAGCGCGACTTCAGCTTCATGCTCCCGCTCTGAAATGTGTAGGTTTCTACGGAACGTACACCTACACCCACTCCCGTGTGGAAGACTTCAACTTCGAAGGCCGCGAGAATGAGAAAGACTTGAGCATGCCAGGTTCTCCGGAGCATACCGCAAACGCTTCCCTATACTTTGAGAAAGGCGGCCTGAACCTGCGTCTGAGCTATAACTTCGCTTCCGACTTCATCGACGAAATGGGAGAAAGCACCTTCTACGACCGCTACTACGACAAAGTGAACTATATGGACGTAAACGCGAGCTATACCTTCGGAAAGAAATTCAAGACTACCTTCTACGCCGAAGCCAACAACCTGCTGAACCAGCCACTACGCTACTACCAGGGCACGAAAGACCGTACCATGCAGGCAGAATACTACGGCGTGAAAGTGAATGCAGGAGTGAAGATTAATTTTTAATGATGACTGATTATGAAGAAACTATTCCTTTTATTATTGGTTGCCCTACTCGGCAACGCGGCTATTGCCCAAATTACCGATTACTCCATCTTCGACAAGAAGTTCAACTTCTACGTACCAACGACCTCGGCCGCAACGGCTACTACGACCAGAAACCCATTGCCGACTGATGGGACAGATGGCAGAGAACGGCGCAGACCCCGAATTCGTACTTGCCACCGGCGATGTACACCATTTTGAAGGTGTACGCAGTGTGAACGACCCTCTTTGGATGACCAACTACGAACTTATCTACAGCCATCCGGAGCTGATGATAGACTGGTTCCCCCTGCTGGGCAACCACGAATACCGCGGCAATACGCAAGCTGTGCTCGACTACAGTAACGTCAGCCGCCGCTGGACAATGCCTGCCCGTTATTATACCAAGACATTCGAGGATAAAGGCGCTACTATCCGCATCCTTTGGGTAGACACCGCCCCGATGATTGACAAATACCGCAATGAAAGCGATACCTATCCCGATGCTGCAAGCAGGACTACCGGAAGCAACTTGCCTGGGTGGACTCCGTACTGAGCGCCGCCAAGGAAGACTGGGTTATCGTTGCCGGACACCATCCCATCTATGCCGAAACCCCGAAGGACGAGAGCGAACGCGCGGATATGCAGGCACACCTCGATCCCATTCTGCGCAAGCACAAGGTGGATATGTACATCTGCGGGCACATCCACAACTTCCAGCATGTACGCGTGGCAGGCAGCGACATCGACTATATCACCAATTCCGCCGGTTCGCTCGCCCGCAAGGTGAAGCCCATCGAAGGAACCGTATTCTGCAGCCCCGAACCGGGTTTCTCCATTGTATCGGCCAGCAAAAAGACACTGGAACTGCGCATGATTGACAAGAAAGGAAATGTACTGCACACGGTGACGCGCAGCAAATAACCTACTAAACTCTTCGCGACAGAAAATCCGGAAATGTTGAAGAAAATACAGTCACACTGAAGAATACATCGAAAAGTTTTCAAAACAAAACAGAAAAGGATCTTGCAGGAGATAATAGATGAACTGTAATATTATCACCGAATACGAAAAAGCTTGTACTTGCGGGATAAAGGGAAATCATGATTCCTTATCGCAAGTCATCCTTGGGTATGGTCGTCTCACTGCGTCACGCGTAGCTATGTAGTGAGAGAGATGATTTCGATGCCTGCTTCGTTGAAAACATCCTGGATATTCTGATGCAAATCAGAGTAAATCTGGCTAAGGCTGTTGGCATCCCTGATATAGGCATTCACTTGATAAACCGGATAATAATCCTGAAGGGAAGTTTCCAATATAAACGGGCGGGGATCATCTATCACTCCAGGGGTATTCAATGCAGCCTCTATCAACAGCTGGTGTGTCTTCCGCCACGGAACATCGTAGCCAATACTGACCTCCGAATGGATAATCAATCCATACTCACGGGCAGACTGGCTGTAATTGACCGTATGGGAAGACATGATGAAAGAGTTCGGAATGGTCACCACCTCATTCTTCGGGGTACGGATGCGGGTGACAAGCGGCGTTTTCTCAATGATGTTGCCCGTAGTGTCGTTCAGCTTGATGCGGTCACCCAGCTTGAAAGGTCGCATGTAGGTTATGACCAGCCCTGCAATGATATTGCCGATAACTGTACTGGAGCCGAGCGAAACAATCAAGCCGACAAACACAGAGATTCCCTGGAAGACTCCCGACTTGGAACCCGGCAAATAAGGGTAAATCATGGCAATCATAAACGCATAAAGCAAGAAGCGCACAATGTGATAGGTAGGAATGGCCCAATCCGGATAGAAGCGTTTATCTTCAGCCGTTCAGCCTGCACCTCATTGGCAAGATAGCGCACCAGTCTGACTAAATACTTCACCGCATAGCATATCACAAAGATAGTGAACAGATTGGGTATATAGTCGGTTATTCCATTCAGAATGACCTTTATAGGATTCCAGATGTAGGAGAATAATGTATAAGCCAAACTCTTGGTCTGAGGGAAAATGGAGAATAACAGTGGAACTGTCAGCAACAACTGCAACAGCATGACCACATAACGCACCAGATTGGCAGCAAACACCAGCAGGTTGACCTGCTTCTGCGTATCCAACAATTCATAATCCTGAATGGAGATCGGTTTCAGTTTGGTATCCTTCAGTTTCTGGATGCGTAGTTTGAGCTTTCTGAACAGCCAGTTAGTAAACTTGAATAGGAAGAATTGTCCTACAAGCACCAGGATAAAATACAAGATGCGTTTACCCAACTGCCACAAGCTATGCTCCTTCTGCATGGCTTTTAGTTTGTCCACCACGACATGCCTCTTGCTGGCGGCCAGCTGGTCGCGAGTACAGTTTTCCCACAAAGCATCCTGATCGGTAAAGGAAATGATGACCTTTTCGCCATACATCAAGTCCGTAACAATATCCGTACTCTCCAAATAAACAGAGTCCGGACGCAGACTGAAACGCGTGCCCAATGCTTCGATGACGCTACTTACATCCTTGGCCCGCTGCTGAGGCGTATGCCTCCACGCTTGGCATATAGATAGAACAAGGTGTCCTTCTCTACCACCACCGGAATACCCGGCGTCACCGTCCGCAACGAATCAATGCGTTGTTTCTGCAATGCCAGTTTCACCGAATCGGCCGCATAGCCCGCCAACTTCATCTGCTCCATTTCCATCCGCAAATTCGCCTCGTTCAGCCGGGCTGTTTCCAACTCCCGCCGGACAAGCGACAACTGAATCGAATCGGAGTCGGTCCTTGCCACTGTGACACTCCCCACACTATCCTCCCCTAAAACACTGAGCACTTTATCTACCAGCTGAGCTGACACTCCGCCCGCCAGCATCAACAGCCAACTAAGACAGAAGTACGGATAACCTTCATATATAAACTTCTTGATTTGATTCTTTAATTATGCAAGCATACCCAATAAATGCTCCAAACATACAGAATGTTTTTAACTTCCTATCCTAATCAACATAACTTTTTCATGCAAACATGAATTCTATATCCAGTTTGCATTATCTTTGTACTCAAAATTGACATACTTATGGATATATTGTTTCTTGTCGGAGGACTGCTCCTCATTCTTTTGGGTGCCAATGGCTTGACAGATGGTGCCGCATCCGTTGCCAAACGTTTCCATATACCGTCCATCGTCATCGGGCTCACCATTGTTGCCTTCGGTACTTCCGCACCGGAACTCACCGTCAGCATCTCCTCTGCTCTCAAAGGCAGTGTAGACATTGCCATTGGTAATGTGGTGGGAAGCAATACGTTCAATACCCTGATGATTGTGGGTTGTACAGCCTTTTGCCCCGATAGCCATCACCCGCAATACACTGAAACGCGAAATACCCCTTTGCATCCTTTCATCCTTCGTCCTGCTGATTTGTGCCAACGATGTCTTTCTGGACGGCGGTGGGGAGAACATACTCAGCATCACCGACGGCTATTGCTGCTATGCTTCTTTGCCATTTTCCTGAGTTATACTTTTGCCATCGCAAAAGGGATGGAAGTATGAAGGAACCGGAAAAAGAGCACTTGCAGGAAGAAGACGAAATCAGACTGTTACCCGCGTGGAAGTCTACCCTATACATTCTCGGCGGACTTACCGGCCTCATCATCGGAGGTAATTTCTTTGTAGACGGCGCCAGCGGCATAGCCCGCGGATTGGGTGTCAGCGAATCCATCATCGGCCTTACGCTCGTAGCAGGCGGCACATCACTGCCCGAACTTGCCACCTCCATCGTAGCCGCCTTGAAGAAAAACCCCGAAATAGCCATCGGAAACGTCATCGGAAGCAATCTCTTCAATATATTCTTTGTGCTGGGTTGTTCGGCCTCCATCACTCCACTGCGTCTGACGGGCATCACCAATTTCGATTTGTGGGTACTTGTTGGGGCCGAGCCTCCTGCTTTGCTGTTCGGTGTCTTTTTCGGGAAACGCATCATCACCCGGCTGGAAGGGAGCATTCTGATTCTCTGCTACATTGCCTACACAGCGGTACTGATATACAACCTCTAACAGCAAATTTACAGACACTCTACGCGGTATTTTAAAGATTATCACGTATCTTTAAATAAGGCAAGCTGCATCTCGGCATAAAAAATAAGCAAGCTTATTTTGTTCTACTCTCAGTTTGCATTACCTTTGCCACCTCAATATTGAACAACTATGGCAATTACAATCAAGAAAGTAACCACAAGACGGGAATTGAAACGCTTTATCCGTTTCAACTACCTGCTATACAAAAACAACCCTTATTCCGTCCCCGACCTTTTCGATGACATGCTCAACACCTTCAACAAGAAGAAAAACGCTGCATTTGAATTTTGTGAAGCCGACTATTTCCTGGCTTATCGGGAAGGTAAAATCGTAGGACGTGTAGCTGCCATCATCAACCACAAGGCAAACCAAACCTGGAACAAAAAGGAAGTCCGCTTCGGCTGGATAGACTTCATCGACGATGCGGAAGTCTCCGATGCCCTGATTCGCACCGTGGAAGAATGGGGAAAAGAACGGGGAATGACACATATACAAGGCCCGCTGGGATTCACAGACTTCGATGCCGAAGGTATGCTTATCGAAGGATTCGACCAGCTCAGCACCATGGCCACCATTTATAACTATCCCTACTATCCGCAACATATGGAGCGCATGGGATTTGAGAAGGATGCCGATTGGGTGGAGTACAAAATCTACATTCCGGATGCCATACCCGACAAGCACAAGCGCATCTCCGACCTCATCCAGCGCAAGTATAACCTCAAGATAAAGAAATACATATCGGCCAAGAAGATTGCCCAAGACTACGGTCAGGCCATCTTCGAACTGATGAACGAAGCCTATCAGCCCTCTACGGTTATTCTGCACTGACCAACGGCAGATTGACCAATACGTCAAGATGTACCTGCCATCCTCGACCTTCGCATGGTGACACTGATTACCGATGCCGATGACCAGCTGCTTGCCGTAGGCATTTCTATGCCATCCCTCGCCGAAGCGTTGCAAAAAGCCCACGGGCGCCTGCTTCCTATGGTTGGTATCACCTGGCCAAGACCATCTTCTTGAAGAAATATCCCAAAATGCTCGACTTGCTGCTGGTTGCCGTAAACCGGAATATCAGAACAAGGGCGTCAATGCACTGCTGTTCTCCGACCTTATCCCCGTCTATCAGCAACTTGGTTTCGAGTATGCCGAAAGTAATCCGGAGCTGGAATTGAACGGCAAAGTACAAGCGCAATGGGAGTACTTCAAGACGGAACAGCACAAACGGAGAAGATGCTTTGTGAAGGGAATAAAATAAATTCTAAATCCAGAATATAAGCTTGTCAGAAGTCCATAAAAGACATTATTTTTTTGCGAACCCCCGAATTTCTCATTACCTTTGTCGCAATGCGCAATATGAAGGAATAACGTACTTATGGAAGATAACAACAATATGACCCTGCCGCTGGAAGAAGCAGACAACAATATCACAGAGAGCCCCGTTTCCAGCGTAGAATATACCGACGACAACATCCGCCACCTGGACGACATGGAGCATATCCGTGTCCGTTCCGGTATGTACATAGGCCGTCTGGGCGACGGCTCACAGAACGACGACGGTATCTATGTGTTGCTGAAAGAAGTGATGGACAACAGCATCGACGAGTTCAAGATGGGTGCCGGAAAGCGTATAGAAGTGACTATAGAAGACGGCCTGCGCGTCAGCGTGCGCGACTATGGACGAGGCATCCCGCAAGGCAACTGGTAGAGGCAGTCAGCAAACTGAATACCGGGGGTAAATATGACTCGAAGGCTTTCAAGAAAAGTGTCGGACTGAATGGCGTGGGCATCAAGGCGGTCAATGCGCTGAGTAGCCGTTTCGAGGTACGCAGCTACCGCGACGACAAAGTACGTACCGTCATCTTCGAGAAAGGAACGCTGTTGAGTGATGTGACCGAAGACTCGACAGAAGAAAACGGAACTTATATCTTCTTTGAACCGGACAACACGCTCTTCTACAACTATTCCTTCCAGAACCAGTTCGTAGAAACCCTGCTGCGCAACTACACCTACCTGAATACGGGCCTCACCTTCATTTACAACGGACAGCGCATCGTCTCCCGCCACGGGCTGGAGGACTTGCTGAAAGACAACATGACCAGCGAAGGCCTTTACGACATCATCCACTTGAAAGGAGAGGACATCGAGATTGCCTTCACACATACCAATCAATACGGTGAAGAGTACTACTCCTTTGTCAACGGGCAGCACACCACCCAAGGCGGTACACACCAGACTGCCTTAAAGGAACACATTGCCCGTACCATCAAGGAATTCTACAACAAGAACCAGGAGTATGCCGACATACGCAACGGACTGGTAGCCGCCATCGCCATCGACGTGGAAGAACCCATGTTCGAAAGCCAGACCAAAACGAAACTGGGCAGCAACAACATGTGGCCTGCCGCGCCGCAGGAGCACAAGCCCGCCGGCCCCACAGTAAACAAATACGTAGGAGACTTCATCAAGACGGAAGTGGACAATTACCTCCACAAGAACCCGCTTGTGGCCGAAGTGATGCTGCAAAAGATACAGGACTCCGAGAAAGAGCGCAAAGCCATTGCCGGCGTCAACAAGCTGGTACGCGAGCGCGCCAAGAAAGCCAACCTGCACAACCGCAAGCTGCGCGACTGCCGTTACCACTTGAGTGACGGTAAAGGCAAGGATCAGGAAACCGAATCCTGTATCTTCATTACCGAGGGAGACTCTGCCAGCGGCTCCATCACCAAGAGCCGTGACGTGAATACCCAAGCAGTATTCAGCCTGCGTGGTAAACCGCTAAATACCTACGGACTGACCAAGAAAGTAGTTTATGAAAACGAAGAATTCAACCTGCTCCAAGCAGCCTTGAATATAGAAGACGGCATAGAAACACTGCGCTACAACAAAGTCATCGTAGCCACCGATGCCGATGTGGACGGCATGCATATCCGCCTGCTGATTATCACCTTCTTCCTGCAGTTCTTCCCCGACCTGATAAAGAAGGGACATGTATACATCCTGCAAACTCCGCTCTTCCGCGTGCGCAACAAGAAGAAGACAAGCTATTGCTACACTGAGGAGGAACGTGTGAAAGCCATTGAAGAACTAGGTCCCAACCCCGAAATCACCCGATTCAAAGGTCTGGGAGAAATCTCGCCCGACGAGTTCAAGCATTTTATCGGCAAGGACATGCGTCTGGAGCAAGTGTCGCTGCGCAAGACAGACCTCGTAAAGGAACTGCTGGAATTCTACATGGGTAAGAATACCATGGAACGGCAAAACTTTATTATCAACAACTTGGTTATAGAAGAAGACTTGGCATCATGAGAAGAGCTATCTTTCCGGGAACATTCGACCCATTTACTATCGGACACTCCTCGGTAGTGAGCCGTGCACTAACTTTCATCGACGAAATCGTTATAGGAATCGGCATCAATGAAAACAAGAACACGTATTTCCCCCTGGAAAAGCGCGAACAGATGATACGGGACTACTACCGGAATGAGCCGCGCATCATTGTGCAGTCATACGATTGCCTGACCATCGACTTTGCCCGGCAGGTAGATGCCAGCCTAATTATACGCGGCATACGCACCGTCAAGGATTTCGAATATGAGGAAACCATTGCCGACATCAACCGCAAACTGACCGGCATAGAAACCATCCTGCTCTTCACCGAGCCGGAACTTACCTGCGTCAGCTCCACCACTGTGCGCGAACTACTGCAATACGGCAAGGACATCAGCATGTTCATACCGGAAGGAATGGAGATTAGGGATTAAGGATTAGGAATTAAAATGGAGATGATGAAGAAACTATTTACTATTATAATATGTATATGCGCGATGACGGCGCAAGCGCAAAAGCCGAATAATGAAGCCCTGCGCAAACTACAGATGGCAGAGTTTGCCATCACCAACCTCTATGTGGACAAGGTGGATGAAGACAAGCTGGTGGAAGAAGCCATCATCAAGATGCTGGCACAACTCGACCCGCACTCCACCTACAACAATGCCGAAGAAGTAAAGAAAATGAACGAGCCGTTACAAGGCAATTTCGAGGGCATCGGTGTACAATTTCAGATGATAGAAGATACCCTGCTTGTGATACAACCCGTCAGCAACGGTCCTTCCGAGAAAGTGGGTATCCTTGCCGGTGACCGTATCGTAGCCGTCAACGACAGTGCCATTGCCGGAGTAAAAATGAGCACGGAAGATATTATGAGCCGCCTGCGCGGACCGAAAGACTCGGAAGTGAAACTGACCATCGTACGCCGTGGCGTGGAAGACCAGCTGTACTTCAACGTAAAACGTGACAAAATTCCCATCCTCAGTCTGGATGCCTCTTACATGATACAACCCAAAATTGGCTATATACGCATCAACCGCTTTGGAGCAACCACTGCTGAAGAATTTGCAGAAGCCTGAAAAGCCTGCAGAAAAAGGGGATGAAAGACCTAATCCTCGACCTGCAAGGAAACGGAGGAGGGTATCTGAATGCCGCCATCGACCTTGCCAACGAGTTTCTCAAGCAAAAAGAACTCATTGTCTACACCGAAGGAAGGGCTTCGCGCCGCAGTGATTTCTTTGCCAAAGGTACGGGCAACTTCAAGAACGGACGCCTCATCGTATTGGTGGACGAGTACTCCGCTTCTGCCAGCGAAATCGTGACCGGGGCCATTCAGGACTGGGACAGAGGTGTGATAGTAGGGCGCCGCACATTCGGTAAGGGACTGGTACAGCGTCCTATCGACCTGCCGGACGGTTCCATGATTCGTCTGACCATAGCCCGTTACTATACCCCTTCGGGGCGTTGCATCCAGAAGCCTTACGACAGTACCGCCAACCTCGATGGTCGTCTGAGTGGAGAAAACAGTCAGGATAAATATAATCAGGACTGATAGACCGCTTCAATCATGGAGAAATGATTCATGCGGACAGTATCCATTTTGCCGACTCCCTGAAAGTGCAGACCAAACGTATGGGGCGTACCGTTTACGGAGGTGGAGGTATCATGCCCGACTTTTTCGTCCCCATCGACACTACCCAGTACACAGACTATCACCGCAAATCTCGTAGCCAAAGGCGTGGTTATCAAAGCCACTACCGGCTACATCGAGAAACACCGGAAGGAGCTGCAGAACAAATACAAGAAATTTGAAGCCTTCAACGAGAAATTCGAGATAGACGATAACTTCCTTGCCGAAATACGTGCGCTTGCCGACAAGGAGAAAATCAAGTTTGACGAGAAACAGTACCACCAATCCCTACCGCTCATCAAGACACAACTCAAAGCCTTGATTGCCCGTGACCTATGGGACATGAACGAATACTTCCAGGTGATGAACAATACGAACCAGAGCGTACAGCAAGCTCTAAAAGTGTTGAATGACGACATTTACAGTACCATTATTCAATAGCCGGCTTGAAACCGACATTAGGCGCGGATTATGCGGAATACGTAAACTAAATCCGCGTAATCCGCGCCTAAAATTATTCTCCAAACAGCCATTTATTCAACCACTTGTTGACATAGATATTGACCACAGCACATCCTGCACCGATTGCAGCCCCCGCCAATACATCCGACGGATAATGCACTCCCTCGTTCATACGGGAAACTCCCACGGAACAAGCCCACAAGGCAGACGGAGCTATCACATACCATTTAGGATACTTCACACTGAGCGAGGTGGCAAGGGCAAAAGCCGTTGCCGTATGCCCGGAAGGAAAAGACGGGCTGCCTTCATGACTATATGCATGTACTCTGTCGGGATATTTATCATAAGGACGTTCACGACCCACCAGATACTTCATTCCATAAGTCACAACAAAAGCCCCCGCCACACTTGTACCTACGTAGACCGCATCTTTCAGCAAACCCTTATCATGTTTTATCCAAGCGGCAACGGCCATCGCCACCGGAACACCGACAGCAATATAGGGCTCCGAACGTGAAATTATCTTATTATAGTTACGGACAAACTTGCCATCCAACTGTTAACCCGGTGCAAAGTGTTGATATCCCAATTCTGTGCCGAAAGACCGGATACAACAAGGCAGATAAAATATACAAAAAAACAGCCTTTTTCATTAAGTCCTTTATACTAGTTTGACGCAAAGATAGGACAAATAGATAGAGTTTTCACAAAAAAATTCTATCTTTGTTGCCACATTTATAATAATTTGCTAATCATTTCATGAGACTGGAAACTTACTGCAACCGACAGATTGATTGTGTGGTATGTCCTCAAAAATCAGAAGAAGTATTGGTTTACCGCCACTATCCCAAGGGACAACATTTCTCTGCTGAAAAGTGCACACAGAACTGCATGATATTTATGCTGAAAGGCGAATTACTTGTAAACAGTAACGAATATCCGGGCACCACTCTCCAAAGTCGCCAGCTCATCCTGCAAGCCATCGGCTCCAAAGTAGAGCTCTTGGCTCTAACCGAAGTGGAATATATTGTCTATTGGTTCACCGAGCTCCCCCTAATTTGCGAAGAGCGTTACAAAGAGATACTGAAACGCTCGGAAGCCCCCTTGATTTACACCCCGCTTACAGCAATTCCCATGCTCGAAGGACTTCTGAAAAGCCTTGCCTGCTACCTCAACGAGCAGCCTTATGCGTGCAGCAAATACATTGAAATGAAATGCCAGGAACTGGCATACATATTAACATGCTACTATCCACTACACCAAATCAGTACATTTTTCTACCCCATCAGCACTTATACGGAAAGCTTCCAGTATTTCGTCATGCAGAACTACGACAAAGTGAAGAATGTGGAGGAGTTTGCCCACCTCGGCGGATATACCACCACCACATTCCGCCGTATGTTTAAAAACATGTATGGGGTCCCGGTATATGAGTGGATTCTGACAAGAAACGCGAAGGAATTCTGAACGACCTGCAATATACCAAACAACGCATTTCAGTCATCAGCGCCCGCTATGGCTTTGATTCCCTATCCCACTTTGCCCACTTCTGCAAAGACTCTTTCGGAGACACACCCCGCGCCCTGAGAAAACGTTTGGCAAACGGAGAAAAGATTTCCATTATCTGCAAAGAGCAAGGCAAAGACCAGGAGGACGAGTAAACCTTTTACTTGTCCGCAAACTTCGCATCCTGCCGGATTACGGAATTATTTCTTTAATCGCTTGCTTTATCGCTGGATTTCTCCTATTTTTGCGAAACATTTACAGAAGTATCCTGATAGAACAAATTTTCAAACTATTAAATAACTTAAATTCAATCATTTATGTGGTTAAGTAATTCATCTGTAGGAAGGAAAGTGGTGATGAGCGTTACCGGTATCGCCCTTGTCCTGTTTCTGACATTTCACATGGCGATGAACCTGGTTGCATTAGTCTCGGCTAATGGCTACAACATGGTTTGTGAGTTCTTGGGAGCAAACTGGTACGCATTGGTGGCTACGGTAGGTCTGGCTGCCTTATTCATCATCCACATCATCTACGCTTTCTGGTTGACTATGCAGAACCGTAAGGCACGTGGTAGCGAACGCTATGCCGTTACGGAAAAGCCCAAGACTGTGGAATGGGCTTCTCAAAACATGCTCGTATTGGGTATCATCGTAATCGTAGGTTTGGGCCTGCACCTCGTAAACTTTTGGGCTAAAATGCAGCTTCCCGAGTTGATGCACAACATGGGCATGCATGCCGACACCCTCACGCTGGCATATGCAGCCAACGGTGTCTATCACATTCAGAACACCTTCAGCAATCCGGTATTCGTAGTGCTTTACCTTGTTTGGCTGGGCGCATTGTGTTCCACCTCACTCACGGTTTCTGGAGCTCCATGCAGTCTTTGGGCTGGAACAACAAAGTATGGATTAACCGTTGGAAATGTATCTCCAACATCTATTCTACTATCGTTGTCCTCTGCTTCGCTCTGGTAGTTGTCGTATTCTTTGCAAAATCATTGTGCGGCGCTTGCTAAATTCAAATTGTAAATGACTAAATTGTAAATTGCATTATGACTAAGATAGATTCTAAAATACCGGAAGGACCGGTGGCTGAGAAATGGACCAATTATAAGGCTCACCAAAAATTAGTAAACCCTGCCAACAAACGTCGTCTGGACATCATCGTAGTAGGAACCGGACTTGCCGGTGCCAGTGCTGCCGCCTCTCTGGGCGAAATGGGTTTCAGAGTATTCAACTTCTGTATCCAGGACTCTCCGCGCCGTGCACACTCCATCGCTGCACAAGGTGGTATCAATGCTGCTAAGAATTACCAAACGACGGTGACTCTGTGTACCGTCTGTTCTACGATACAGTAAAAGGTGGCGACTACCGTGCCCGCGAAGCCAACGTTTACCGTCTGGCTGAAGTATCCAACAATATTATCGACCAATGCGTTGCACAAGGTGTTCCTTTCGCCCGCGAATACGGCGGTACACTGGACAACCGTTCTTTCGGTGGTGCCCAAGTATCACGTACTTTCTACGCTAAAGGTCAGACCGGACAGCAGCTGTTGCTGGGTGCATACTCTGCATTGAGCCGCCAGGTGAACGTAGGTACCGTAAAACTGTACACCCGCTACGAAATGGAAGATGTTGTCCTCATTGACGGACGTGCCCGCGGTATCATTGCAAAGAACCTCGTTACCGGTAAATTGGAACGTTTTGCCGCCCACGCTGTGGTAATCGCTACCGGTGGTTACGGCAATACCTACTTCCTTTCTACCAATGCAATGGCATGTAACTGCTCTGCTGCAATGGCTTGCTACCGTAAAGGTGCCTGGTTTGCCAACCTGCTTACGTACAGATTCACCCCACTTGTATTCCGGTTCACGGTGACAAGCAGTCCAAACTGACTTTGATGTCCGAATCTCTGCGTAACGATGGGCGTATCTGGGTTCCGAAGAAGCTGGAAGATGCCAAGAAACTGCAGGAAGGTACACATGCAAGGAAAAGATATTCCCGAGGAAAGACCGCGACTACTACCTGGAACGCCGTTATCCGGCATTCGGTAACCTCGTTCCGCGTGACGTTGCCAGCCGCGCTGCCAAAGAACGCTGCGACAAGGGCTTCGGCGTGAACAACACCGGTCTTGCCGTATTCCTTGACTTCTCCGAAGCTATCAACCGCCTGGGTAAAGATGTCGTTGCACAACGTTACGGCAACCTCTTCGATATGTATGAAGAAATCACTGATGTCAGCCCATACGAAAACCCGATGATGATTTATCCGGCTATCCACTATACCATGGGTGGTATCTGGGTTGACTACGAACTGATGACCTCCATCAAGGGACTGTTCGCCATCGGTGAATGTAACTTCTCCGACCACGGTGCAAACCGCCTCGGTGCTTCCGCCCTGATGCAAGGTCTGGCCGATGGTTACTTCGTATTGCCTTACACTATCCAGAACTATCTGGCCGACCAGATTACAGTTCCCCGTTTCTCTACCGACCTGCCCGATTGCAGCTGCAGAAAAGGCCGTTCAGGAGAAGATTGACTGGATGATGAACATCAAGGGTAAGAAGTCTGTAGACTCTATCCACAAGGAACTGGGCCACATTATGTGGGAATATGGTAGGTATGGGACGTACGGCCGAAGGTTGAAGGAAGGTCTGAAGAAGCTGAAAGAAGTCCGCAAGGAGTTCGAGAAAGAACTGTTCATCCCGGGCGACAAGGAAGGTATGAATGTAGAACTCGACAAGGCTATCCGTCTGTACGACTTCATCACTATGGGCGAGCTGGTTGCTTACGATGCACTGAACCGTAACGAAAGCTGCGGTGGTCACTTCCGTGAAGAATATCAGACTGAAGAAGGCGAAGCCAAGCGTGACGATGAAAACTACTTCTACGTGGCTTGCTGGGAATATCAGGTTCTGACGAAAAGGAACCGGTATTGCTGAAAGAGCCGCTGGTTTACGAAGCAATCAAGGTACAGACTCGTAACTACAAGAGCTAATCGGGAAGTTGAACATTTAAAGAATTAAAGAAAATGGATAAAAATATATCATTTACGCTCAAGGTATGGCGCCAGAAGGGTCCGAAAGCAAAAGGCGCTTTTGAAACATACCAAATGAAAGATATCCCGGGCGATACTTCATTCCTCGAAATGCTGGATATCCTGAACGAACAGCTGATTTCTGAAGGTAAAGAACCGGTTGTATTCGACCACGACTGCGCGAAGGTATCTGCGGTATGTGTTCGCTCTACATCAACGGACACCCCCACGGTCCTGCAACCGGCGCTACGACTTGCCAGATTTATATGCGTCGTTTCAACGACGGCGATACCATCACTGTTGAACCGTGGCGCTCTGCCGGTTTCCCGGTTATCAAGGACTTGATGGTCGACCGTACGGCCTACGACAAGATTATGCAGGCAGGCGGCTACGTCAGCGTACGTACCGGTGCTCCCCAGGATGCCAACGCTATCCTGATTCCGAAGCCCATCGCTGACGAGGCTATGGATGCTGCCAGCTGTATCGGTTGTGGTGCTTGTGTGGCTGCTTGTAAGAACGGTTCTGCTATGCTGTTCGTTTCTGCCAAAGTGAGCCAGCTGAACCTGTTGCCCCAAGGCAAACCGGAAGCATTGCGCCGTGCCAAGGCTATGTTGAGCAAGATGGACGAACTCGGTTTCGGTAACTGTACCAATACCCGTGCGTGCGAAGCTGAATGCCCGAAGAATGTTTCCATCAGCAACATTGCTCGTTTGAACCGCGACTTTATCATTGCGAAACTGAAAGACTAATCCGGTCTTTCTGCAAATAATATAGGATGCGCTTCGGATAAACCTTTTGAGCAAGCTCAGATTTATCACTCAGCTTTCACTATATTTGATTAATATCACAAGAGACTCCTCTGCCGGGAAACCGCCGGAGGAGTTTTTTTATGACATGCCGCTTACTTCAGATAAATTGCCGGCACGCAAGCTACGGGGAGAAGCCCCGAAATTCTTTTTGCAGAAATTGGAAAAATGAGGCAGCGATTCAAAGCCATATTTATAGCAAATCTCTGATATGGAAGCATCCGTATAACGAAGTTCGTAAACCACACTTTCCTTCCTCCGTTCCATCATCCACTCGTACACCGGTTGATGAAAAACAGAATTGAATATACGCCGGAAAGTAGCCACTGTATATCCTCCCAGCTGGGCAAATTCCTCTACTGTCTTGACTTTGGCATGATTCTGCAAGACAAAGTAATGGAAGGAATTAGTATACTGGGCAAGAGGATGTATCAGCATGGAAAGCTCATAGTCGGAGTAATAATTTCCAAGAATGAAAGCAAGTTCTTTTCGTTTGAAACAAAGCATTTCCCGGCAAATTTTCTCCTCGGACAAATAGGCCTTGGAACTTTCCAGAAAGAGCTGCAATTCGGGAGTAATGGTCAAAGGACAGAATATCAATGGAGGGGTAATCTCTTTCATGATATGGTTATACCGGTCCTCACAGAAGAATTCAGGCTTACTGAACCGGTAACAAACGCATTCCACATCCGTCATGGCAAGTATTTCGTACTTGGAACCAATAGCTTGAAGGATGAACTCACCTGCATGCAACACAGTTCCCGCATACTCCTTACTGTTAACAAGCACTTCTCCTTGCAGCAGAAAAATTACAATATTTTCCTCACACTTCCGTGCCGGCAGATGGAATCCTCTGGGGTGAGAAGCATATATTATTGCATTGTCCACAGCCTTGGGACATTGAGCGCATTGTTTTTTACCTCCGCAAGCAGAAGAGTTGGGCATCGGCAAGTAGATTTGTTTGTTTGTTGCAGTGACAAAAATAGATAAATAATACTCATAAAAGAAACATTCCCCGAAAACTTTCATAAAGAAGTCTCGGGGAATGAATAAAATAGAAGCAATTCAGTTTTGCGGACAGTACCCGTTTCTATTTACACAAAATTATGGATACTGCCTTTTATTTTTCCACATTCGTATCATCAGCCGTACTCCACGGACCAACTTCAGGTACAAAGGTTACTTTTGCCGCCTTATTGGCCAGCGTCAGCTATAACGTATCTTTTTGCCTTCACCCCAGGCTTGTGTACCATCCAAGTCAATGGCGGAAGTTACAGTATCAAGAAGAACGTCTTTCTCATAGATGTCATAGACAACATTGATTTTGGCGTTCGTATCCAACGTCTGGGGCATCAACATCCAGCTGTATTCACTTCCACACCCGTTGTATTCACTTCCAATGCACCACCGTCAATCGTATGTGCATAAGTAGCCGTTCCTTCCTGTGACTTCCATGTTGAATCATCAAACCATAAGTTCCCTTATTGTGCACACCGGATATTGTAAGTGTTTTCAGTTTATAAGTCAAAGCGTCGGCTGCCTTGACAGTGAAATTTATTTGCGTCAGTATATGGCCGAATTTCAAAGATACCCCACTGGCATTTGATGCCTTGGTTGCATCCATCGCTTTCGCGGCTACCAAGTCCGTTTGGGTAACTACATCCGCTACCGTATAAGTAATGGAAGGATATATAGCACCAGCAGCCGGTTGATTGTACGTCAAGGCCCCGGTACCCGGATTCCCGTAAGCAAAGAACTGCAAGTTATCCGTCATTGGCCAATAATATGTTCCCCCAGTCAAACTCCAGTCGGGAGCACTATAAGTTACCTTAACATCTGCCATGAATTCCTTCATTGCATCAAAAGTCGCAACAGAGGCCATTGTTGTTGCTCCCGTATTATAAGCATACACAGTGAACCCTACCTTCTGCAATTCCGGCAAATCAGTCACTGCGGCTCTCGTAGTGTTACCCACTACTGTTCCCAATTTAATCTCCGCCTTTTGTCCGGCATTCTCTATCTCCTCACTTCCGAGCAACTCATTACTGCTGCTGCAGCCAAAGCCAAAAATAAAACCTTCTTCATAATTGTCTGTTATTAAAGTTAATATATTTATTTGTCTGTTTGCTATCAATTCACCGGTAGCTCCACATCCGTCTCATCATCCCAATCATCCACATCGCCACCAATCCCTCCATCTCCTTCATCGGTTCCCGGTTCCAAATCATCCACCACAACCTTGTCCTCCGGTACGGGAACTCGATATGGATTTCCGACCCAGGAACGCCCACATCAGGTTCTTCTTCGCCTCCTCCCGAGGGAGGAGCTGTTTCAATCACTTCCGTGATATCCACCTTCACCTCTTGAACCGTTTTATCTCGTTTCACAATCTTCAATGTCAGCAACATAGGACTATCCGCACGGGTCTTGGCATCTTTCAGTAATACAAAACTGGAGAAATACCCCCATAAAAGCCCGTTTTCACGCTTTGTATTCACACATATAGGTACCTCGCTCAATGGCAAGCACGGTTGCCTATAAGTAACTTCCGTTCAAGCCGTCCACATGGCAGATGATACTCGATATTCTATCCCATCCTTCCACCTTTATATCAAAGGAATAATGGTTCACTACCGCTTCCGGCTTCCAGTTCAACGGAAGCGCCACATCACTCTGCCTTATTTCCACCTCTCCAAAGCCACCACATACAAAGGGTCGGGCGACCAAACCATATCTTCGTGTATATCCAGCCCCGTACAGTGTCCCGTAAAAGCCTCAATCGTCTCATAACTCTCGTCGCCCCGTATCTGTATACTCTCCGTATTGAAGTTATAGGCCACCACCGCATACCTCCCGGCGGTACCTTCACCTCACCCCCTTCGGCAGGCAGATAACTTTCAACCTTTCTCCTCTGAGTATCTTTCGGATAGAAGATAATCCGCATGGTCTGCGGCAGCTTATCCGTCACCCCTTTCCAATCCAATTTAATCTGTACTCCGCTAACGGGATAATCATCCAGCATATCGCGGAAGTCACAGCTTCCCAGCATTGGCAACAGTCCGAAGAACAGCCAGAGAATCATATGCCGTGCATCTTTCATACCACTCATCTCCCCGACGTTAGAAGCCACACCAAAGAAACTTTTGCTTTTGTCGGCCCGATAAAGCGATACTTTCCACTCCTGACCCAAACCAAGTCATTTCCATAAGAAGTATATTTCCGGTACTCCGTATCCAAGTATCCAATACCCACACTGAATTCAATCGCCAGATGCCGAGCCAGTGGACGCACATATCCATAAGTTATTCCAGCAGCAGCGTAATACTTCCCCCGGTATCCCTTCTCCTTTTTCAACTGAAAATCATAGGTACCTCCTTCGGCATATGCTCCCAGGAAATGTCCGAACAATATTCCATGCGTATAGCGGTTTCCCAACCAGTAACGTACCTCTGTCCCTCCCGAAAGGAACTGATAACAGAAACCACATCCGCTGTCAGACCACCAAGGACATTTGTACTCAACATTCAAAGACCACCTCTTTCTCAATGGCAGCTCCACTTCTATGTTCGGAGCCAAGGCCAGGTCGTAAAGCAAATTATTTTTTAACGCCAGCACCGTTTTACAAGTATGGCTATGAGATTCCGCCGACTTATTCTGCCCTATTACCTGCCCCGACATCATGCAAAAAGGAGTAGCCAAAGAACATATATAAGAATGCGTTTTCCCATAATTTCGCGTTGTATACAAACAAAAGTAGAAGATAATTACCGAATAAAATCCACTTTCCATCACTCTTTTCAAAGGCTGAAAGGTTCTGTGAAACGATTGAAACAGATTTGCAACTTTTGCCTTATCCGGGACGCTGTGAATTAGATTCTTTTCCATACTCTCTCAAAAAGTCAATCCGTGTGCGAAAACAGTAAAATTCAGTGAAAGAAATACAAAAGAAGTAGCAGAATCATTCTGAAATTTGGAAGATAACAATGGAAACCTTACATTTGTAATGTGATTTTTTTCATAGTATTAGATTTAAGGTTAACAAAGGTTGAGTACGGCGGTACTCCTTTTTTTATACCCATACGTTTCTCCGAATGACAAAAAATAGCTATCTTCGATGGCTTTTATAACTGTTAAAGAAGAAAACATCACCACTTGAGCCCATTATGAAAAACCGGTACTCGCATTGCTTTCCATAATCCTACTTACCGCAGGATGTTCCCAACGGCCTGCCACCACCAAGATACCCCTGACCAGCGCACACCGTGTGCGGCCACCATTGCTCCCGAAAACACAATGGCATCCGTAGATTCGTGCATCAAATACGGTGTAGGCAATATAGAATGCGATGTCTGCATCAGTAAGGACAGTGTCTTCTACGTACTGCACGATTCCACCCTCGACCGTACCACCAACGGTACCGGCGCCATCTCCCAATGGCTGTCCGCCGACATCGACACACTGGATGCCGGCTCTTGGTTTGCGCCCCGATTTGCCGGACAACGGGTACTACGCCTTACCGACCTGCTACGCAAGGCCAAAGAGCACGGTTTAAGAATCACCATCGACTACCGCAACGGCGGTCTGCACCAATTACTGAATCTGATAAAGGACGAAGGCATGCTGGAAAACTGCAACTTCACCTTCAGCAAGGAGTATCATGCCAAATGCTTCAGAAAAATGGCACCCGAGGTAAGAACCCTGCAAGCCTACATCAAAAGTGAAAAGGACATAGAGCATGTCGTAAAGGAACTGCATCCCGACATCGCTGTCGTCTGGATTGACTCCCTTACCCCGCAATTCGTAAAGAAATGCCGCGAGCACAACCTGCAGGTACTGGCACTTGTCCTGGGGCTGGACGACAAGACGGAAGAGAACCAGAAGGCGGTCGACCTGGGGGTAGACATCATAGCGACGGACCATCCGGAAAAGTTCATCATGAAATACGGGCAACCGTCCATATAAGGCAAGAGACCTGCTGCGCTTAGGTCAGCAAATGATAGACACCGCCCACCATTGCCTTGACCACTCCTTTCATCTCCAGTTCAAAAAGCAAGGCACTCATCCGGTTGACGGGTATATCCGCTTCCACCACCATCGCATTGATATGGAGGTCTCCCTGCCGCATAAGGATGCGTACAACAAGCTCCTCCTCTTCCGTCAGTTCCGGGAAGAGATTACGCTGAATACCTTCTGTCCGGGCAGCTGCTCCGCTACGGACCAGCCCATAATCTGCACAAACTCTTCCGCATTCTGGATAAGGGCAGCCTTGTTGTCGCGTATCAACCGGTTGCAACCGATGGAAGATTCGTCCGTAACACGTCCCGGAACAGCAAAACAGTCACGATGATATCCCTCCGCCAACTCTGCAGTGATAAGGGAACCTCCCTTTGCGGCAGACTCCACCACAATGGTAGCATCACTCATACCCGCCACAATACGGTTGCGGCTGACGAAATTATGCTTGTCCGGATTCGTCCCGGTAAGGAATTCGGTCAGCAGTCCGCCTTGTGCCAGCATGTCGATGGCTGTTTTCCGGTGGACATACGGATAGATGCGGTCCAGTCCGTGAGCAAGGACAGCAACGGTAGGGAGATGATTTGCCAAAGCGGCCTGATGGGCATGGATATCTATCCCGTAGGCCAGTCCGCTTACTACCAGCACATCGGGACAAAGAACGGCCAAATCGCGCAGGAAGTCGATACAGAATTGCTTGCCGTAATCGGTGGCACGACGTGTACCTACCATATCGATGACATGCAGGCGGTTGAAATCGGTGTTTCCTTTAAAGAAAAGTACAATCGGCGCATCTTCACATTCACGCAAGCGCGAAGGGTAAGCCTCATCCTTCAACGTCAGGCAGGAAAGACGATTCTTCTCTACAAACTCCATCTCCTGCTCGGCACGCAGAAAGGCAGCGGGACAATCAAGAGCCGTCACTACCCCCGGATTCACACCGGGCATGATTTCGGGAAGCTCCTTCCGCCGACTGAATACTTCGGCAGCACTGCCCATACCCTCTATTAAACGCTTTGCCCCGATATGTCCTATACCGGGGCAAAGTGTGAGAGCTATACTGCAAATCCGTTCGTCACTGTTCATTCCACCAAAGATTACACGGACTTACACGGGTTGAGATAAGGGCAAAAAGGCGGTCGAACAGTTCGCTGTCGCTCAACCGGCCATTGACTACACACACGGTCTCTACCACGCCTTTGAGGCAGACCTTACCGTCGGAAACACGGAAGATATCTTGATAGAAGACGTACTTGATGCCTTCCTTCTTCATATAAGTTTGGAAACAAACTCGTCACCACTCCTCAGGGGAGTCTTGAAAGCCATATTGATACGTGCCACTACCGGGTCTACCCCCTGCTCGTGCAGTCCGGCAAAGCTGACGCCGGCACTCAACAGAAACTCATGGCGCGTATGCTCCAGATAATGCTGATAATTGGCATTATTGACGATGCCTTGCAGGTCGCATTCATAGTCGCGCACCTTCATGGGAAGTTCATAGATATAATTCATATTTACTATTGGACTATTTACTATTTGATACTTAGCCACGTTGTTTCTCCACATCCAAGCCTTTGAACTTCTTCAGTTCTTCTACGCTGACCAGCTTGTAGAGTTTGTCGCTGGGACGTATTTTCACCGATTTCATCGAGAAATGCTGGCCTTTCTTTACAGTCTGCACGGGTTTCAATCGACGCGTGCCTCGTCCAAAGTGACGAATTCGGCACCCGTTGTGGGACCCGTAATCAGCAACTTGTCGCCTACGCTCACTTCGGCTGCTTCTACCAGGAACTCCGCCACACCGATGTTTGAGAAGTAGCGGATACCCTTACCCACATAGATTTTACGTTCCGTAGCGGCAGAACCGTAGTTCTTGGTCCATTCGCCCAAGCGTTGTCCCAGGTAGTAGCCGTCCCAGAAACCACGATTGAAGACCGTCTTCAAACGTTCGTCCCACCGGGCAATCTTCTCATCGGTGAACGTGTCGTCCAGATAGGAACGAATGGCTTCTTTATAACACTCCACTAACCGTGCGCACGTACTCGGGTCCGCGGGCACGTCCTTCAATTTTGAAAACACGAACACCTGCATCCAGCATCTTGTTCATGAAGTGGATAGTTTTTAAGTCTTTGGGGGACATGATGTACTGGTTGTCCACCTCCAATTCCACATCCGTCTCCTTGTCGCGCACCGTGTAGCTGCGGCGGCATACCTGCATGCAGGCACCGCGGTTGGCGGAGTGGTTCATTTCATGCAATGAGAGATAACACTTTCCGCTGACTGCCATGCAAAGGGCACCGTGACAGAACATCTCTATACGTATCTGCTCTCCGCTGGGACCGCAGATATTCTCCTCACGGATATGGCGGTAGATTTCTGCCACTTGCTCCAGATTCAGCTCACGCGCCAGCACCACCACATCGGCAAACTGCGCATAGAAGCGCAGGGCTTCCACATTGCTGATGTTGAGCTGTGTGCTGAGGTGTACCTCCTGCCCTATCTGACGGGCATAGCTCATCACTGCCACATCGGCGGACAATGACAGCGAGATACCTGCCGCCTTTGCCGCATCTACAATGGTACGCATCAGCGGAATGTCATGGTCGTATATGATGGTATTGACGGTAAGATAGCTTTTCATACCATGTTCATCGCACATCCGGGCTATCTCCCGCAAATCGTCGATAGTGAAGGTATTGGCCGAACGGGCACGCATGTTCAGGTTCTCGATACCGAAATAGATGGAGTCGGCATCTGCTTGTATGGCTGCTGCGAGAGATTCGCGCGAGCTACCGGTGCCATGATTTCGAAGTCACTGATTGAGTGTTTCATCATTTCTTTTTGAATTAGAGTATGCAAAGGTAGGCTTTTTTCTGTACTTTTGCGGACAAATCCGCTTAGATTATGAAGATTAAAGATATAGACCTGGGCCCACGCCCCGTATTCCTCGCCCCGATGGAGGACGTCACCGACCCTGCTTTCCGCCTGATGTGCAAGCACTTCGGAGCAGACATGGTATATACCGAGTTCGTTTCTGCCGATGCCTTGATACGCTCCGTAGGCAAGACCCAGCAGAAACTGAATATCAGTGATGAAGAGCGGCCCGTAGCCATACAGATATACGGACGGGACACCGTCACCATGGTAGAAGCCGCCCGCATCGTGGAGCAGGCACACCCGGACACGCTGGACATCAACTTCGGCTGCCCCGTGAAGCGCGTTGCCGGCAAGGTGCCGGTGCCGGTATGCTACAGAACATTCCGCTGATGCTGGAAATCACTCGTGCGTGGTAGATGCCGTGAAGATTCCCGTCACCGTGAAGACCCGCCTGGCTGGGATGCCAACAGTAAAATCATCGTAGACCTTGCCGAGCAGTTGCAGGACTGCGGCATTGCCGCCCTCACCATCCACGGCCGTACCCGCGCCCAAATGTATACCGGTGAGGCGGACTGGACACTTATCGGCGAGGTGAAAAATAACCCACGCATGCACATTCCCATCATCGGCAACGGTGATATCACCACTCCCCAACGGGCCAAAGAATGCTTCGACCTCTACGGTGTGGACGCCATCATGATAGGCCGTGCCAGCTTCGGCCGCCCGTGGTTCTTTAAGGAAGTGAAGCATTATTTGGAGACGGGCGAAGAACTCCCTCCGCTGAGTTCCGAATGGCGGCTGAACGTACTCCGCCAGGAAGTGGAAGACAGCGTCAACCTGCTGGATGAACGACGGGGCATACTGCACGTGCGCCGCCACCTGGCAGCAAGCCCACTCTTCAAAGGGATTCCCAATTTCCGCGACACCCGGATAGCCATGCTGCGGGCAGAGACGAAGGAGGAACTGTACCGCATCTTCGAAGAGATAGAACCGTTGCTGCCATAGGAGAAAACCGCATACGATTTTTACCATCGAGTCCGATACTTGAGCAATCATCCTCACGCCCCTTCTTGAATAGCTTCTGAGAGGGGGGGAGTATTCAGACGCAGATGACACGCTTTTGTTGCCATCCGCATAACTCACTGTCTGTCAGCAAGAAATTTTGCCAACCACTTGCCTTGCCCTTGCAAAGTTTGCCAACGCGGTGGCAAAGCCTTGCCAATGGGAAGGCAAAACCTTGCCAACAAGGAGGCAAGAAAAAAACATTGTTTCTTTGGCAGAAAGAAACAAGTCCCTATATTCGTCTTCCCAAGAAAGAATCCCATAAATATGTCTTTATGAAAAAGAAAAAACTACTCAAACAGCTCATCGTAAACTTCCAGCATTCACTTCCGGCAGAAGTTTATCCGCGTACATTGGTATTGCCCACAGACAGTGGAAAGATAATCACCGTGCCCGACTAGCGGAACATCGGCTGCGCAAACCATCGCTTGAACATCCACGTGGCCAGGATATAAATGCCGAAAGCCGATACGAAACCCACGATAGAGTCTATCAGGTAATGTGCCTGGATATAGACCGTAGCCCCACACAACAGCAGATAGAAAGGAAACAAGCAGGCAAACAGACGCTTGCTGCCACGCCATGCCATAATCATCAGTACCGTAGACATTCCGACGTGCGAACTGGGAAAAGCAGCCGTGGGGCGCTCACCCACCTGCTGGGAACTCTCCACCAGGTTGTAGAAGAAGCCGTGCTCATAGCCCGGACCGGGAAGAAGTTCCTGATGGTGATGGAAATAGTCACCGATGGACGGGAAGATACCTTGCGCCACATGGTCGCTTCCAATGGCGGGGAAGTAGAACTGCGGCCCGGCAACGGGGACGAAGATATAAATAAGGTAATAGATGAAGAAAGCGGTGACGATGACGAACGAAACCTTCTCGAAAAGGTCGAAACGATAAAGGAAATACCACACCACCACCAGCAGAATCATCGGATAATAGAAGAAGTATCCCATATTGAGCGGCTCGCTCACCCACATCTGCGGAAACCTTTCACAGAACCATACAGCAGGCTGTCCGCCAAACATCCACTGCTCCACCGACGCGAACACGTGGTCGAGATTGGGGAATATCCGGTTGAACTCAAAGGTGTCGGGATACCAATAGGAAAGCAGTGACATCTGGATGGCTATGCGCACAAAGGCAGAGAACTTGCAGGGTGCCAGCCGGTAAAGATACATCAGCAGGAACGTCATACCCGCAATGACAACACGGTCTGCAAGCATCTGCACCGGATGATCCATTTCCTGAAAAAGAAACAGAATGAGAATGGAAGTCAGCAAATTGTATATCAGCGTAATCTTCTCTACCGCAAAAAGCCCCTTACGGGTTTCTACCCTTTAAATAAATCTAAAGCCATCCCTTATCCTTATACCAGGCAATGGTTTCCTTTACACCCCGTTCCAGGTCGTACTCAGGACTGAAGCCCAGTTCCTCGACGGCCGGTGTGATGTCACACTGCCAGTTGCGTTGTTTCATTATTCTATACTTGTCCGAATTGAGCGTACTGGTCTTGTTCTGCCGCTTCGCCCAAAATTCAGCGAGCAAAGATACGACTTCAATACAATTAACGGACATCTCAGGCGAATAACAAACGGGTTGCCCAATTCTTTCCTTATCAAATCGGAAAAAGCACGGCTACTATACACCTTCCCGTCAGCCAGAAAATAGGCGCGGCGGGACACCTGCTTCTCTATCCCGAGGAAGACGGCCTGCACGATGTCCTTTACATATACAAACGTCAAGTCCTGGCGGCGGAAGCCCACAGAAAAGTCCGTATGCTGCCGGATGGACTTTGCCATAAGATAATAATCCTTCTCACGCGGCCCGTATACACCCGTCGGCCGGTAGATGACGTAGGGGAAACCCGGAATACTCTGCAAATAAAGTTCTGTTTTCAGTTTACTGAGCCCGTAGGCGGTATTGGGTGAAGGGGGGTCACTCTCCATAATCGGGTCGTAGGTCCTCTCGCGTACCGGACCGAACACACTCAGCGTACTGATGAAAATAAACTGCTTGGGAATCATGTTCAGCTCCCTCAGCGTATCGATGAAGTATTTGGTCTGCAGGTAATTCACCAAATCGAATTCGTTCTTGTCCACGCACTTCGTCACACCGGCACAATGAACAATATAATCAAACTTATTGTAGGTCCCTTTATGTCCCGAAAGCTGCGCCCTCAGTTCATTGGGATGCGCAAAGTCCAGTTCGAGAAAATGTATCTTGCGGTCACGCAGATACTCGCGGCTGCTGGACGAGCGTACACCCGCCCACACACCGAACTTGCGCTTCAACGCTTCCTCCACGATGAAACTTCCGATAAATCCGCTTGCTCCTGTAATTAAAATCGATTCCACTTCTTCAGTTACAAATTACTAATTACTTTTCATCCGATTACTTTTCATCCAATCCGTCACCTTGGCGCTCCTTTATTACTTTGTCGCCTCGTTACTCTTCTTCACCGGCTCCACATGGATGCTGACCAGTGTTCCTTTGCCGAACTGCCTTTTCAACTTGTTCTCCACCGCCGTTGCCGTCTCGTGAGCTTCCTCCAGCGAGATGCTGCCATCCATACGCACATGCACCTCGATGGCACAATAACTGCCGATGCGACGCGTACGAAGGTGATGCGGCGAGCTGATACCGGGAAAAGAGAGAATTGTCTTTATTATCTCATCCTCTACCTCGCAGGCAATGATTTCTCCAACAGTTCGTCCACACACGGTATCAACAATTGCACAGCCACCTTCATAATGAAGAAGCTGACAATAACCGCCGCCACCGGGTCCAGCACCCGCCAATGGTCACCCAAAAGAATGGCTCCACCTATCCCCACTGCCGTGCCTATGGATGAAAGCGCATCACTCCGGTGATGCCAGGCATTGGCAACAACCGCCTGCGAATTCAACTTCCTACCCTTGAAAACGGTATATTGATAAAGCACTTCCTTGAAAACGATGGATACCAATGCAGCCACCAGCGCCAGCATACCGGGCTCCTGCAAAGAACCGCCTTGCAGGAAACGGTAAATGGAGGAAGCCCCGTTCCAGAAAATGCCGAATCCCACAAACAACAGAAAGACACCGATAATGGCAGTTGCCAGCGTCTCGTACTTGCCATGACCGTAATCGTGCCCCTCATCCTCGGGCTTTGCTGAGATGCGCACAAATACAATGACAATAATATCTGTAATGAAATCCGACAAAGAATGCACCGCATCCGCCAGCATGGCGGCACTGTGCCCCACAATACCTGCAAAGAACTTGAAGACAAGCAAGAGAAAGTTTACCACACTTCCCACAACCGTCACCCGGTAAATGTCTTTTTCCCGTGTGGCATCTGCTTTTTTGTTCAGAGTTTGCATTTCCATCTGCTTTTCGTCTAAGGTACAGCCTATCTCGCTTTTTTGTGCAAATATAGTACATAAATCCATTACAATCTGTCGTCTCTTCATTATTTTTCAATAGAATGATAATATTTTGAAGTCTGAGTGAACGAAGGAACGTATTTATTTTGTTTACTTTGCAAGAGAGAACAATGTGCACATTAATTCATTATCATATG
>ENA-OQDF01000057-OQDF01000057.1-human-gut-metagenome-genome-assembly--contig:-NODE-57-length-33370-cov-8.297205_pt1 | contig 33370 bp, 33 predicted proteins | sample MGYA00242769_ERZ504597 | MGnify/ENA primary metagenome ERZ504597 (study PRJEB26092, sample SAMD00036305) | human gut metagenome | host: Homo sapiens | study: EMG produced TPA metagenomics assembly of...
CGATCGTTCAACACTTTCGTGCTGGACTGAGCCGGAGTGATACGGCGTCGGCTCGCGCGTATGCCGGTTTCCCCTTTTTCTCGGCGATATGCGATCACCGACGTCCTGCCCATGAGGTGCCCGCCGCGATGGATCCCCTCCATGCGCGGCGGGCACCTTTGTTGTATTGGTGGTTTTTCTTATCCGAGCAGTCCTTCGCCGTGGGATGCCGACGAGATTGGGTTGCGTGTGGAACGGAAATGTATTAGACTATAACTAAGTAGTTACTAAGTAATAGAAACTGCATGACGTACGAAGGAGTGCATATGAACCTCGACTACATCAAAGGCGTGAACCTCGGCAACTGGCTGGTTCTGGAAAAGTGGATGAACCCGGCATTATTCGATGGAACCACTGCCGATGACGAATACTATCTGCCGACGCAACTCGATCCGGCCGTGTACGAGGCGCGCATCAGGACCCACCGCGCCGAATACATCAACGAGCGCGACTTTGCCACCATCAAATCGTGGGGGCTGAACTCCGTGCGCATCCCCGTGCCGTACTTCATCTTCGGCGACCGCGCGCCGTTCATCGGCTGCATCGACGAACTCGACAAGGCCTTCAACTGGGCCGAGAAATACGGTCTGACCATCCTCATCGACCTGCACACCGCGCCGATGAGCCAGAACGGCTTCGACAACGGCGGCATCTCCGGCGTGTGCAAGTGGGCGCAGCTGCCCGACGAAGTCGAATTCGTGCTGTCCGTGCTCGAACGCCTCGCCAGGCGGTACGGCCATCGTCGGGCGCTGATGGGCATCGAAATCATCAACGAGCCGAACACCACCACCTGCTGGCCGATGGCGAACGTGACCGAACGCTACAAGGCGGTCGATCCGGAACTCGCCGAAGGCACCGGCCCGATCGCATTCGACTGGCTCAAGAACTTCTACATCACCGCCTACCACCGTCTGCGCGACGCCGACAAGGGCGCATTGCCGACCGACAAGTGTGGTGTTCCACGACGGTTTCGACATCGAACAGTGGAAGGACTTCATGCGCGGCCCCGACGGCAAGCTCGCGCCCGAGTTTAAGAACGTGGTCCTCGATACCCACCAATACCTCATGACCGCCGAAACGATGGGTTGCCCGCAGACAGCGGAGGGCTACGACGACTTCGTGAGGAATACCTATGCGCCGATGATCGCCGAGATGAGCGAATACTTCCCGGTGATTGTGGGGGAGTGGTGCCTGTTCAACTCCGTCGGCTGCGGTGTGGACACCCACGGCGGACAAAGCGTGCTCAACGGCGAGGAAGGGGCTCAGGTCGAAACCCTGACCGCCGAACAGAAGCGCTCGCTGTACCAGGGCGTAGCCGAATCCCAGCTCGCCGCATGGAGCAAGGGCAGCGGCTTCTACTACTGGAACTACAAGCTGCTCACTGACACTGTCAACACTCCCGGCTGGATCGGCTGGGACGCATGGGACCTTGGACGCTGCATCGCCCAAGACTGGTTCCCCATCCAGAAGTAGCCCAGCCTTTCGCCATCGCCGGCCCCGACTTCGATACCACCACCTTCTCCGATGAATACTGCAAGTATGGCGAATTCACCGGCACCATGGTCGGCGTCGCCGTCACCGATGCCGCGTTGCATGAGAAGACTGCGACTTCGACTTCTTCGACTACGAGGCGGACAAGACGAAGCCGGTCGACTGATCCCGCCCATCCGGCCACGATCATTCCGAAACCCCAATCCGGCCGTGGTCCGATTCCAACCGGCCGCGTGGCTGATTGCGGGACGCATACAATGGGCCAAGGAACGTTGCGTTCCTTGGTCCATTGGGCTGAAATAGGGGTTTGGTTTGGGCTGTTTGGTTTTTGAATGGGCGGAAACGGCAAGTCGGGCGAAACCCCGCGTGGAAAGGCGGTGAGACGCATGGTGCTGGGCATCGACGAGCGAATCAACGGCGTGAACCTCGGCAACTGGCTGGTGCTGGAGAAATGGATGGATCCGGAACCGTTCGTCCGCACTGACGAAGACGACGAAATCTGGATGCATCGCACGCACGGCGCCCTCTGGTCCGAGCGGAATCTCGCCGAGGAACTGCGCCGGCACCGCGACGCCTACATCACCCTGGAGGATTTCCGCATCATCGCCGACCATGGGCTCAATCTCGTGCGCATTCCCATACCATATTTCATCTTCGGCGACTGGCCCGGACATCCGGGCTGCATCGCATACCTCGACCGCGCGTTCCGTTGGGCGCGGGAGACGGGACTGAAGATCATGATCGACCTGCATACCGTGCCCGGCTCACAGAATGGTTTCGACAACGGCGGTCTGACGGGCGTGTGCAAATGGGCGCAGAATCCGGACTTGGTGGAATACGCGCTGAATGTGCTGGAACGATTGGCCCGCCGATATCGTGACGAGCCGACCCTACACAGCATCGAAGTGCTCAACGAACCAGTGAGCTGGTCGGTGTTCCATGGCACGTCGAATACGGCGAAGGACGTCCGCGAGGCCTCCGGCAGCACGCATGTCCCACTACGCTTTCTGAAGCGCTTCTACCGCGACGCCTACACCCGGCTGCGCGCCATACTGCGCCCGGAAACCATAATCGTATTCCATGACGGCTTCCGACTGCTCCGCTGGGGCGACTGGTTCCGTCGCGCCGGCATGCGCAACGTCATGCTCGACACCCACCAATATCTCATCGCCATGGAGGAGCCGTTGTTCGCGGGACCGGCACGCCGACTGTACCTGCGATCGCGGCACCTGCCATGGCTGTACCGAATGCTGGTGGGTGCGCGCGAAATCGCCATCCGTTCGGCGGCCCGCCATATCCCTGTACTTGTGGGCGAGTGGTGCGTGGAGAACCGGTGGGCCCTGCACGGCCGGAACCGAGCGGACGCATACCGTCAAGTGTCGCGATTGCAACGCGCGGCATGGGATGCGTCGGCGGGGCAGGTCTATTGGAGCTACCAGCTTGCGCGTTCCGCGAAACCAGGCAGCGGCGAAGGGAAACCGCCACGTGACCCGCGCAACGGCGGCAATCTCGAAGCATGGGATCTGACCCGCGTATGGCGTCACGGATGGATTCAAGCGGATGCGCCCCACGATGACGTGGCATCGGCGCCGTCAATCAACGACAATCGACGCAAAGGGCATTAGACTCGGAGTCATGGCAGAGGAAGAGACTTCGAAACGTACCCGCAAATCGCCACAAGAGCGTCGTGCGGAAGTGCTGGATGCGGCGGTGCAGCTCATCAGCGAACGCGGATTCAACGGCATTTCCATCCAGGACGTGGCCGATCGCGTCGGCATCTCCAAACAAGGCGTGTTGCGATACGTCGACAACAAAGACAAAATGCTGGCGCTGGTATATGACGAATACTACGGGCAGACCGGCACGCCGGAGGACTTCTTCTCTTCGGGCATGCCGGGCAGCGACCCGTCCGCGCCGCATTTTCCCGCGTATCTGCGCTACCTGGTGAAACACAACTCGCGCCGCCGCATGATGGTGCAGCTGTTCACCGTGCTGTCGGCGGAATCCCTGAACCCGGATCACCCATTGCATGACGAATTCATGGGACGCATGGAGGACATCTGGGAACACTACTCGAAATACCCGTGGGTGGTTCCGCCGCAATTGGGCGCATGGGCCGGCAGCATGCGACCGGTGGTGCGCAAAGCCATGGAAATCATGGATGGCATTCAGCTGTGGTGGCTGCGCGAACCGGAAGTGGACTTGTGTGAGGAATGGTCCGAAATGGAGAATCTGCTGTTTCCCGCGCCCCTCTGGGATGCATACCGCTGATTTTATGTGTGTTCCGCATACGTTCGGGGGTGACCTGACGGCCACCCTCATTTTGCTTATCTTCTATTGTGGTAGTGCCTGAAAAGTTTGCTGAAAGAGACATGCTGGTTTCTTGAGATGTCGACCATTTTGATGCAGTCAGACTACCTGCTGCGCTTCCCGTGTAGACGCCAATGCTGGCTCCCAATATCCCTAGCGATACTAGTATCATTATTTTACGGAAGAGTCTAGATTCAGTAGAATTATCAATTCTACATAATAATTCGTCATATATAGAACCTGCTGCAGAATTAGTTACAATTGTCCCTCTGTAAAAAGTTAATTTTACTCATTATATTGACTATTTATAAGATAATTAGAACGTTGAATAATCTCAGATTCATTCTTGCCGGAAATAAGAAATTTCCTGTCAGAATCAACAGAGTTATGAGCGATACCTTTTTTCTTGCCCACAGATTCCAAAACCGCCCAATCCGGGATTTCTTTTTCCTTTGGCCAGTTCAATCCGGCGGTTTCCAGCAGTATGCCATACTGAGATGATCGCGTAATATTCGTATCCGCATCGACAAGACCAAGTTCCAATAGGAAGTTGGCCTTGCTTTGGTCTATGCCATAGGCGGCTGCCAGCTCCTGCTTGATGAGACCGCCTCCTCTGCGTGCCGCCATTTCCCCGAATGCGAAATCACCGGTTTCATTCTTATAGAATTCGATATGCATCACATTCGGAATCGTCTGATCGTTGAAAGATGCAATTAATTGCTTTGTCAGTCGGAGCAGCTCGGAATAGTCGGCACCGTTCTCATCCAACATCACGGAACCGGTGTTTTGTTTCTCGAAATCCAGTGGCGGGACAAGATATCGTGATGGTGAGATCAGAATCGAACCGGAATTGATATAGACTACATCCACATGGTAGACGGAACCGGAACAATATTCCTCTAAGTAATACTGGTTTGAATGCACGTTTCGTATGAATTCCGGCTTGGTAGCTAAAGCGGGCAGGTCATCTTTCGAATGCAATATCGTAATGCCTGCAGACCCTGCGCCCCATCGAGGTTTGAGAACAACCGTCTCCCAACGATCGAACGCCGAAATAATATCTCCAAAGCTTGGCAGGTGGTATAGGGAATAATCTTTAATCCGGCATCAAGGGCCGATTGTTTCATCGTGACTTTATCTCGACAGCTTAACGCCAGTTCATGCTGTAAACCGGGAATTCCAAATAAACTTCTCGCCTCTGCAACCCTCAGTACGTCTTCCTCTGAGCTGGAAACTATCCTATCTGGTTTAAATTTCCTGACAATATCAAAGAATTTTGCGGTAGCGCTATCAGAGGAATAATCGGAGACCTCGATTTCCTTGATGACGGAGCTCGGCCAACTATGGTGTGCGGCTCGATCGTTCGAGGTGAAGACCATAACTTCTAAACAATCGAAACGTTCTTGGATTTCCTCAATCCATTTAGGATAATTTGAGAAGGATTTGGGCTGTTGCAGCAATAATACTTTCATGTCATTCCCCTTCCGGTGTACTCACCAAGACTTTTTCTTTCAATGACGAATGATTCTTTGTCCACGTTTTCTAATTTGATTAGTGACGACTGCAGGCATTATTCCCACTAACGCCAGTGCACACCAATACCAAGCCGTCAATCCTGCAGGACGTAGTGCCGGAACGATCCAACCGCCAAGGAATGAGCCTGCCGATTCACCAATGGCTGCAATTATTAGCCGATAGTTCAGAATGTCCACCAAAGGCTTATCTGGCTGTGCCTCTACCAGAGCAATATTGATTAATGGCGTATAGATGCATTCTGCAATGGAGAACACAACCAAGGAAATGATGCATATCCACCAGTACGACGAGACTCCGCAGGCGAATAGTGCGAAGGAAATTCCATAAATCCCCAGGCTTTTGACTATGAATGAGGTGGCATTATGTTCTTTGGTCATATTGCGCGAGATGATCTTACTTACCGGCATTTGCAGTGCTATGACCGATATGGCATCAATGGAATAGAACAATCCTCTTATGACTGGACTATCGGATAACGAGTGGAATTCCAATGCCATTCCGGCAAAAAGCTGACCATTCATTATACTGCCCACGAACACCGCCAGGATGGCAAGAACCGTACCGGGACTTTTCAGCGAGTCTGTAATGGTCTTCACGATGGAGGAAGTGTTTTCCTCGCCGCTTTTCTCATTGCGTATGAAGACATGATGAGTCAGCGCTATTGGAGCTAGTAAAGCAGAAAAAGCATAGAGTCCGACGATGATTGCAATAAAGAGCGTTTGTCCGAAAGCTTTATATATGTAATTCGAGCCCAGAGGTCCAATCGCGGATCCAAGATTGGCTGCCATGGTCACTAAAGCAAACAAAGAAGCCTGAATTTTTTTATCCTTTACTGTAGCGATGATATGCCCTCGTAGGGCAAAATTAACCAATGAAAGACCGAGTCCCAGCAAAGCCAAATCCGCAAAAAGGAAGCCGATAAAACCACCCATTGCCGGTTGTAGCAGCAAAAGTGAAAAAACCATGAATCCGAAACCGGTCTCGGTGAGGGATACCGTTGAGAAACGCTCAATCAGGCTACCTATAAAAACAGTACTGCCTCTAGAAAAAAGAGATAAAATTCCGAGCGCCAGTCCAACATATAGCGATGACGCCGCAGAAACTTGGCCGGTGAGAATAACCGAAAGAAGGGAGAAGAGACCGCTGTACGCAGCAGTATTCAAAAAGTAATTCACTGATATGGAGTCTCTTTTAATATCGTTCGGCTTCTCCATTTGAATGGACCTTCTTTTATGCTTTACAAATAATGTCTCCCCATGCTAGTTGTCATAGGGGAATTGTTCATTGCTGCGTCCACATATAGTGACGCTTGGTTTTGGCATACTTGGGGGGTGTCTGTTTCAAAGTTTACCGTGCTTTCTGCGGAATCGTTGAATCCTGAACATCCGTTGCATGATGAATTCACTGCTCGTATGGACGATATTTGGGAGAACTATTCGCAATATCCTTGGCTGGTTCCTCCGCAATTGGGTTCATGGAAGTCGAGCATGCGACCGGTGGTGCGTAAAGCCATGGAAATCATGGATGGTGTGCAATTATGGTGGTTGCGCAAGCCTGAAGTTGATTTATGCAAAGAGTGGGCTCAGATGGAAAACATGCTGTTTCCATCCCCGTTGTGGGATGCATATCGTTGATTTCAAATACTTGTTGAGATTGGCATTGCATGCGCGTGCGAAAAGGCGAGGGTCTGATGGTCCTCGCCTTTTGCATTGACGGGGTTATGTCGAGTTGTGGATGTGTATATGATATACTAAACTACCGATTGGTAATTAAAGAAAATCGCTTCAATGAGGAAAGTGAGCAATCCATGGCCGAAACCACTGAAAATACTGTAAATCTGCCTATAGGAATCCGGAACTTCCTACTGAGGAACGCATCGCCGATCTGCTTGGTCGCATGACTCTTGAGGAAAAAGTCGGACAGATGATGCAGCTTGACGCGCGAAGCGGCGATTTGGACGATCTGATCGTCAACAAGCATGTTGGTTCCATTCTGCACACCTCGCCGTCCGATCTGCCGAAAGCCGTGGAAACGGTGAACGCCAAAACCCGTCTCGGCATTCCGCTGGTGATCGGCGACGACTGCATTCACGGCTATTCCTTCTGGCCGGGAGCCACCATTTTCCGGAACAGCTAGGCATGGCAACCACGTGGGATTCTGAAAAGGTACAGGCCGCGGGCCGTGCCACCGCCGAGGAAGTGTCAACCACCGGCGTGCATTGGACGTTCTCCCCGGTGCTGTGCATCGCGCGAGACACCCGTTGGGGCCGTGTGGGCGAAACCTTTGGCGAAGATCCGTACTTGATTGGCGAAATGGCATCGTCCATTGTCAAGGGCTATCAAGGTGGAGCCAAGGCGGCGAGCCGCTCGCCAAAGACGCGATTCTCGCATGCGCCAAGCATTTCGCAGGCTATTCCGAAACACAGGGAGGGCGTGACGCTTCCGAAGCCGACCTGAGCCACCGCAAGCTGGAATCTTGGTTCCTGCCGCCATTCGAACGCGTAGCCAAGGAAGGCTGTGGCACCTTCATGCTCGGCTACGAATCCATCGAAGGTGTGCCGGTCACCTTCAACAAGTGGCTGCTTTCCGACAAACTGCGTGGCGCTTGGAACTATCAGGGCACGCTCATCACCGACTGGGACAACGTCGGCCGTTCCGTGTGGGAGCAGAAGGTCAAGCCTGATTATGTGCAGGCTGCTGCCGATGCGGTCAAGTCCGGCAACGACTTGGTGATGACCACGCCAAAGTTCTACGAGGGTGCGATCGAAGCCGTGAAGACCGGTCTGCTTGACGAATCGTTGATCGATGCCGCCGTGGCTCGTATTCTCGCACTGAAGTTCCGTCTTGGACTGTTCGAAGATCCACGCTTGCCCGACCAGAAGCGTATCGATGCGGTGATCGGTTCCGAAGAGCATCAGCAGCTCAACCTTGAAGTGGCTCGCGAAGCCGTGGCATTGCTGAAGAACGACGGTTCACTGCCGTTCAACGTGGCCGGTGCGAAGCGTATCGCGGTCGTTGGCCCGCTCGCCGATGACGCCCAGACCCAGCTGGGCGACTGGGCAGGCAGCTCCGGCCAGATCAACTGGATGCCTGACGGCCACCCGCGTGAAATGATCACCACCGTGCTTGATGGTTTCAAGCAGCTCGCTCCGGAAGGTTGCGAGGTCGTGTACTCTCGCGGTGCCAACATCGTGGATTTGGTGCCCGATCCGGAAGGCGAGTTCTACCCGGATGGACAGCCTCGCCCGAAGATCGGCGTTTCCGCCAAGATTGATCGCGCACTGCTTGGCGAAGCGTGGAAAACGCACGTAAAAGCGACCTGATCGTGGCCGTGGTGGGCGATGTGATCCAGGCCATTGGCGAAGGCTGCTCCACCGCCACGCTTGAACTGCTTGGCGGACAGAATGCACTGATCGATGCACTGTCGAACGTGGCTCGCGAAACCGGCAAGCCGTTCGTGGTGGTGCTCGTCAGCTCCAAGCCGCAAGTGCTGCCGGCATCCGTGATCGGTACCAATGGCGTGATTGTTGACGAAACTCCAGCCGAAGGCACTTCGGCTCTGCTGTGGGCTCCAAGCCCGGGCATGAAGGGCGGCCAGGCCATCGCCGAAATCATTCTCGGCGAAACCGAACCGAGCGGACGCCTGCCGATCACCTTCCCGCGTCACGCAGGACAGCTGCCGGTCTACTACAACCAGATTCGAGGCCAGCACGGCAACCGTTACGCCGACCTCACGCAGAATCCGGCATTCGCATTCGGCGAGGGTCTGAGCTACACCACGTTCGAATACGGAGATCCGACCATCACCAACGTTCCGGAATCCGGCATATTCACCGAAACCGACACCGTGCATGCCGAAATCACCCTCACCAATACAGGCGATCGCAAGGGCACGGAAGTAGTGCAGCTCTACATCGGCGACATCGTGACCTCCTACAGCTGGACTGATCGTGAACTCAAAGCATTCCAGCGCGTGGAACTCGAACCAGGCAAAAGTAAGACCGTTGCCTTCGACATTCCGGTTTCCGATTGCACCATCGTCGATTCGGAAGCCAACCGAATCGTCGAACCGGGCGAATTCGAAGTGCTTATCGGCCATTCCAGCCGTCGCGAACACTTGAAGCGCACCACCTTCACCGTCGCGTAAAAGCGAAACGAAATAAGCCGTGTCGCAGAACCCAATAATCGACACGCTAGTCTGATATGAGCCGCCTACGAAATGCCGATCGTGGGCGGCTCGCATGAATGGACCATTGCCGTGGCATACGCGTTGTTTATGGCTGCTTCCGGATTCGTACTGGTGCCTGATCAGACGCATGCGTTGAACCAGTTGCCATTGTCAATGAACGCCGACTGTTCCGCGGTGATGAACGCCATGCAGCAGCTTGCCGGCGCGATTGTGCTTGCCACTGGCGGTTTACGGCTTTGTTCCCGATCGCTGTGGTTACGGTGCTACTGGGCACGGTGTTCATCATGCTGATTCGCAAGGTGAAGTAGCTGCAGTTACTGCAGTAGCCGAAGCAACGCGCAGTGTGCCGGCGATTGCGGCACACGTGATCTCGACATTGCGTTCCGTGTTGGCGATCAGAGTCGCAAGATCCGCCGGCCCGGGCGCAATGCCGAACGTTGCGACGATGCCGGTCTCGTTCAACGCTTCGATGGTGTGTGGATCGCGGGTTACCGTTCCACCGATGGCAATAGTTGGTTTTCCTTGTGATTGCGCCAGTTTCGCAATGCCACTCGGCACTTTGCCGTACGGTGTCTGACTGTCGATGGAACCTTCGCCGGTGATGATGACGTCGGCCCATGCGCATGCTTCGCGACCATGCGTAAGATCGAGCACAAGTTCGATTCCCGGCCGTACTGTTGTATTGAACAGGCCGAGCATCCCGCCGCCGGTACCGCCTGCGGCGCCTGTACCGGGAATGCGCTCAATATCGCGGCCATTGTATTGCATGATCGCGTGTGCGAGATTCGCAAGTCCCTGATCGAGGAGTTCGACCTGCGCTGTGTTCGCGCCTTTTTGCGGAGCGAACACATGCGCAGCACCTTCTGGTCCGGTCAAAGGATTGGTGACATCGCAGGCGAGAACAATCGGAACATTTTTTACAAAATTGGGAACTTCCGAATCGTCAATCCTCTCCAAATCAACAAGAGAACCGCCACCAAGCGGAATATCATGACCTGCCGTATCAAGAAAACGAAATCCAAGCGCGCGAGCCAACCCCGTGCCACCATCCGTAGTGGCACTACCGCCCAAACCAAGCACAATACGATCCGCGCCAGCGTCAATCGCAGCACGAATCAGCAATCCGGTGCCGAACGTGGAAGCAGACAACGCATTGCGGTCGGCGGGGGAGACCCGTTCAAGTCCGCTTGCCGAAGCCAACTCGACCACGGCGGTGTGAAGAATACAAGAAGCACGATTATTGCCAAGAAAGCCAAACTGAGCGGTAATCGGGCGGCCGATCGCATCAACTGTCTCAACATTGTGCAACGTGCCGGCGGTGGCATGAACCAAGGCTTGCGTCAATCCTTCGCCGCCATCGGAAAGAGGCATGAGCCGGCATTCCGCCTGCGGATTGCCACGCTTAATGCCGCGAGCCATCGCCTGTGCGATTGCTTCAGCCGAAGCGGACTCCTTGAACGAGTCCGGTGCCAGCAAAATCCGCATATATGCCTCCTTTTACGTCTGCATCCATACATTAATGCAGTGCCGGGGCAGAGGCTTATCGGTAGCCCTCCCACATGGGCAGGGGGAACAGGGCGTCTTCGCATTCCGCCCACATGGCGTTCAGGTCCTGGCCGGGCGTGCGCAGCCAACGCAGCTGCACGCCGTCCATCATGGCGAATCCCGCATTAAGCAGCCGACGCGTATCAACACCTTCGGGCACGCGCCAACGGATGTTGAGTGCGGTGTCGGCATTATGCAGCTCACGGTTGGCGAAATACTCGTGTGCGGGGTGGTTCGGGTCGATCGCTTCGGCGCTCAACGTGGAAAACATGTGCACCTGAATCGGTCTGCGTGCGTTCACCGCCACGATTCTGCGCCACATGTCGGCAATCAACGGGCGTGGCTCACGTACTATGTCGGTAAGAATGTCTTCCGTCTCGGAATCGTAGACTTCGTCCAGCGCGGCTGTGAGCAGTCCTTCCTTACTGCCGACATAATGCAGCACGCCAGCCTTGGTGAGTCCTACGCGATCGGCGATTTTCTGCAGGGAAGTGCCGTAATAGCCGAGCGTTCCAAACAGTTCGACGGCCGCATTGAGAATCTCCGCTCTTCGGTCGACTTCTTCGTTGGCCATGATGATTCCCTTTCTTGCACTCATAGTGGCGGTTCATGTGCGCTGCAATGCTTATGAATCGCCATTTCTCTCAAGTTGTAAATACTGCAGTTACTTTACGGTCGGTTAACTGATTTTTCAAAGAAGATTGGCGTGTTGTGATGTTGATTTTGATAAAGTACCTACCGACCGGTTAGTAAAGATTTCGGGGTTGAGATTCCACAGGCCGGTTAACCGATACGAACTCAAGAAAACGATGCGAAAGAGGAACGTATGAGCGAAAACACCTATCCTTCCGTCAATGACCTGACGCTTGAAGAAAAGGCATCCCTAACTTCCGGCGGCGACGCTTGGCATCTGCAAGGCGTTGAAGCAAGGGCATTCCCGGCTATATGATCACCGACGGCCCCCACGGCCTGCGCAAGTCCAACTCGGCCACCACCGGCGAAGTCGATCTGAACAACTCCGTGCCCGCCACCTGCTTCCCGCCGGCCGCGGGCCTGTCCAGCTCGTGGAATCCGGAACTCATCCACCAGGTCGGCGAAGCCATGGCCGAAGAATGCATTCAGGAGAAGGTTGCCGTAATTCTCGGCCCCGGCGTGAACATCAAGCGCAACCCGCTTGGCGGCCGCTGCTTCGAATACTGGTCCGAAGACCCGTATCTGGCGGGTCATGAGGCGGTCGGCATCGTCGCAGGCGTGCAGTCCAAGGGCGTGGGCACTTCGCTCAAGCATTTCGCCGCCAACAGCCAGGAGACCGACCGGCTGCGCATCAGCGCCAACATCTCCCAGCGTGCGCTGCGCGAAATCTACTTCCCGGCATTCGAACACATCGTCAAGGAAGCCCAGCCGTGGACCATCATGTGCGCATACAACTGCATCAACGGCGTGCATGCCGCCCAGGATCGCTGGCTACTCACCGACGTGCTGCGCGACGAATGGGGCTTCCAAGGTATCGTCATGAGCGACTGGGGCGCCGACCACGACCGCGTGGCCTCCCTCAATGCGGGCCTCAACCTCGAAATGCCGCCAAGCTACACCGACGACCAAATCGTCTACGCCGCACGCGACGGCCGCATCCAGCCGGCACAGCTCGACCGCATGGCACAAGGCATGATGACTTGGTCAGCAAGACCCGCGCAGCCATGAGCGTCGAAAACTATCGTTTCGACATCGAAGCCCACGATGAGGTCGCACATCAGGCCGCCGTCGAATCCATGGTGCTCCTCAAGAACGATGACGCCATTCTGCCAGTCGCTGGCGATGCCAAGGTCACCGTCATCGGCGAATTCGCACGTACCCCGCGCTACCAGGGCGGTGGTTCCTCGCACATCACCCCAACCAAGATGACCAGCTTCCTGGACGCCCTCACCGAACGCGGCGTGGATGCCAAGTTCGCCCCAGGATTCACCCTCGACCTCGAACCGGCCGATCCGGCACTCGAAGCCGAAGCCGTCGAAGCTGCCAAGGGCGCCGACGTGGTGCTCATGTTCCTAGGGCTCCCTGAAGCGGCCGAATCCGAAGGCTTCGACCGTGAGACCCTCGACATGCCGGCCAAGCAGATCGCACTGCTCGAAGCCGTCGCAGCCGAAAACAAGAACGTTGTGGTCGTACTCTCCAACGGCTCCGTCGTCACCGTGGCACCATGGGCCAAGAACGCCAAGGGCATCCTCGAATCCTGGCTGCTCGGACAGTCCGGCGGTCCGGCGCTCGCCGACGTGCTGTTCGGCAAGGTGAGCCCGTCCGGCAAGCTTGCGCAGACCATTCCCTTCGACATCAACGACGATCCGAGCACCATCAACTGGCCGGGTGAAGAGGGGCATGTCGATTATGGCGAAGGCGTGTTTGTGGGCTACCGCTATTACGACACCTACAACAAGGCCGTCGACTACCCGTTCGGCTTCGGCTTGAGCTACGCCACGTTCGAAGTGAGCGACGTGAAGGCCGTCAAGACCGGTGCCTGCACCGCAACCGTCAGCGCAGTGGTCAAGAACACCTCGAACGTTGACGCCGCCGAAACCGTGCAGGTGTACGTGGCTCCTGGCAAGGCTGACGTGGCCCGCCCGAAGCACGAGCTCAAAGGCTTCAAGAAGGTGTTCCTCAAAGCCGGCGAATCCGCCGAAGTCTCCTTCGACCTCGACGATCGCGCCTTCGCCTACTGGTCTGAGAAGTTCAACGACTGGCATGTGGAGAGCGGCGAATACGCCATCGAGGTTGGCACGTCCAGCCGTGACATCGCCGGTTCCACGGTAGTGGAGCTCGATGGAGACGGCAAGACCCAGCCGCTCACCGAATGGTCCAACTTCATGGAATGGCGTAAGGATCCGCTCGGTTCCAAGGTGCTCGAGAAGCTGCGTGCCGAAGGTGAAGCCGGCCGCATGCCGATCGTGCCCGACAATGACATGACCCGTCTATTCCTCGACTCCATGCCGATCAACAGCATGTCGGTGCTGATGAGCGACGGCGGCAAGGCCATCACCGCCTTCATGCTCGATGAATACGCCAAAATCGCCGAAACCGCCGAATAAGACGGATTGACGTAAACAAGACGTAAGCAAAAGGAGTTTCAAGGATTTAGACCGAGGATGTGGCCCGCGAATGAACCGGTGCGGACCACATCCTCGGCTTTTTCATACTTGGTTTCGGCTTGTTCCGGGCTTATTTTTGGCTATTTTTAAGCGATTTTGCGATTACAATATTGCGTTCGGTGTGCTGCGATCCGGTTCCGTCACACACGACACGCTGAATGTTGCATATGAAACTGTTGTATGTACAACGTGTTATCGTATGTTCCGTGAACGATATACAGAACGATGGAACAGCTTCGGTGAACCCCGCGTTCACCGAAGCGTGGGACCGAGGCGCATGCAAGCCGCCGAGCGTCGCCATCCGATCGCTGCACAACGTCATCAACCGGTATCTTGCGGTGACGCGCCCCATGGAAGTGGAGAGTCTGAGCGGTGGCAACATCGACATCATCACCTTCCTCGCACGCCATTCGGAACGGGAGATCTTCCCGCAGGATGTGGAACGCCGCTTCGGCATCACCCGGTCGACGTCGAGCAGAGTGCTCGCATTGATGGAACGCAAAGGGCTTATCGTGCGCGAATCCGTGCCGAGGGACGCGCGGTTGAAGAAAATCGTGCTTACCGACAAATCGCGCGACATCGCCGAAGCGCTGCGCACCAGCGCAATCGCCATGGAAGGCATTCTGCTGCAGGGCCTGAGCGACGACGAGATCCGCGAATTCATGCACGTGCTCGACGTGATGCAAACCAATCTGGTCTCCACCGGGCTGATCGGCGACGAAAGTCGCTACTCCAGCCTGGCATTGTGCGAGGCGGAATCGCGGGAACGGCAATCGCGGGAATGCGAATCGCAACCAACTGTACGGAAAACATCACAGGAAGACGAAACAGGAAAGGAAGAGTAAGTGAGCGGAACAAACGTGACAACGGCTGCGGTGCAATCGCAGCCAAAACAAAAGCGGCATCTCGTACGCACGCTTGGCAAATCGCTGCGTGAATATAGGAAGCCCAGCATTCTCACCCCGATATTTGTGGTGGTCGAAGGTGTTCTGGAAATCCTCATCCCCACGGTGATGGCGTCGTTGATTGATGAAGGCATCACCGGCAAAAGCATGCCCGCCATCGTCAAATTCGGTCTGATTCTTCTGGCGTGCTCGCTATGTTCGCTCGCGGCTGGCTTCCTTGCCGGTAAGTTCGCCGCGATCGCCGGCGCTGGATTCGCCAAGAACCTGCGTCATGACGAATTCGAGAAGGTGCAGGGCTTCAGCTTCACCAATATTGACAAGTTCTCCACCGGCTCGATCATCACCAGGCTCACCACCGATGTGACCAACCTGCAGAACGCCTATTCCATGATCATTCGTCTGGGTGTGCGAGCCCCGATCATGATGATCGTGGCGTGGATCTTCTCGTTCCGCATCAGCCGTCCATTTCCTTGGTGTTCCTGGCGTGCATCCCTGTTCTCGCCTTCGGTCTGTGCGGCCTGGCGGTGTACGTGCACCCGGTGTTCGAGCGCGTGTTCCACACCTACGACAAGCTCAACAACGTGGTCGACGAGAACCTTCAAGGCATCCGCGTGGTCAAGTCCTACACCCGCGAATCGCATGAAATCGCCAAATTCGGCCGCATCTCCCAGCGCATCTACAAGGACTTCAGCAAGGCCGACCGTGTGATGAGCTTCAACAACCCGCTCATGATGGTCTGCGTATACGTCTCGATGATCCTCATTGCATGGATGGGCTCCAAGCAGATCGTGGCCTCGGGCAATAATGCCGCGCTGGGGCTCACCACCGGCGACCTGACCGCACTGGTCACCTACGCCATGCAGATCCTCATGGCCATGATGATGCTGTCCATGGTCTTCGTCATGTGCATCATTTCCCAGGCGTCCGCGGAACGTATCTGCCAGGTGCTCAACGAGGAAAGCACGGTGACCAACCCGGCCAACCCCATCAAGGAAGTGGCCGACGGGTCCATCGAATTCGACAACGTCGACTTCCGCTACTCTGATAACTCCGAAAAGCCGGTGCTCGACAATATCAACCTGAAGATCCGTTCCGGCATGACCGTCGGCATCGTCGGCGGCACCGGTTCGGCGAAGTCCAGCCTGGTGCAGCTCGTGCCGCGACTGTACGATGTGACCGACGGTTCGCTCAAGGTCGGCGGCGTCGACGTGCGCGACTACGACATGGAGGTCCTGCGCGACCAAGTCGCCATGGTGCTGCAGAAGAACGTGCTGTTCTCCGGAACCATCGCCGAGAACCTGCGCTGGGGCAACCCGAACGCCACCGACGAGGAGATCCGCCACGCCTGCCAGCTCGCGCAGGCCGACGCTTCATCCAGGAGTTCCCGGACAAGTACGACACGTACATCGAACAGGGCGGCACCAACGTCTCCGGCGGCCAGCGCCAGCGCCTGTGCATCGCTCGCGCGCTCCTGAAGAAGCCGAAGATCCTGATTCTCGACGACTCCACCTCCGCGGTCGACACCAAGACGGACAAGCTGATCCGTGAGGCGTTCCACAACGAGATCCCCGACACCACCAAGATCATCATCGCCCAGCGCATCGCATCCGTGCAGGAATCCGACATGATTCTCGTCATGGAGGAAGGCCGCATCACCGCATCCGGCACCCATGAGGAACTGCTGCGGACCTGCGACGAATACCGTTCCATCTACGAATCGCAGACCAAGAACCAGGCCCAGCCTGAGGAACTGCAGTGAAAGGAGGTACAGACATGAGTGCAACAACCAATAAGAAAACCGCGCAGGGCATGCACCCGCAGGAGGGAAACAAAGCCAAGCGCCCCGATGCCGTGCCGCACGGTGGACCGAAGGTACCGCAGAAAGCCGCGCCGGGAACCACTAAGCGCATCTTCGGCTACATTTTCCAATACAAATGGCATGTCGTGGCAATCGTGCTGTGCATCCTGATCGGTGCGGCCGCACAAGCCGGTTCCGCGCTGTTCCTGCAATCCCTGATTGACAGCTACATCCTGCCGCTGGTCGGTGTGAAGAACCCCGACTGGAACCCGCTGCTGCGCGCCCTGACGCTGATGGCCTGCCTCTACGCGGCCGGCACTTTCTGCAGCTGGCTGTGGCAGTGGCTCATCGTCACCGTCGAACAAGGCACCCTGAAGAAGATCCGCGACGACATGTTCGCACACCAGCAGACGCTGCCGATCCGCTACTTCGACACCAACGAGCACGGCGACATCATGAGCCGCTACACCAACGACACCGACACCCTGCGCCAGGCCATCAGCCAGTCCTTCCCGCAGATGTTCTCGTCCGCGATCTCCGCACTGGCCGCACTGGTCTCCATGCTGTGGCTGTCGGTGCCGGTCACGATCTTCGTGCTCGTGTTCGCCGCGATCCTGTTCGTAGTCGTGCGCGCCATCGTCTCCCGCTCCGGCCGCTACTTCGTCAAGCAGCAGATGTGGATCGGCGATGTGAACGCCTTCGTCGAGGAATCCGTCAACGGTCAGAAGGTCATCAAGGTCTTCAACCATGAGGACGCCACCCAGAAGACCTTCGACGAGAAGAACGAGGAACTGTTCCACGCTTCCGCCGAAGCGAACACCTGGGGCAACGTGACCATGCCAGTCGTGGGCAACATGGGCTACATCCTCTACATTCTGCTTGCCATCGTCGGTGGATTCATGGCGCTCTCCGGCATGGGCAACTTCGGTCTCGCCGGCGCAGGCAAGCTTACCCTCGGCGCCCTCATCTCCCTGCTCACCCTGTCGCGCTCCTTCGTCAACCCGCTCGGCCAGGTCTCCATGCAGTTCAACATGGTGATGATGGCGCTCGCCGGCGCGTCCCGCATCTTCCAGCTGATGGATGAGAAGCCCGAGGACGACGGCGGCTCCGTCACACTCGTCAACGTCGAGCTCGGCGAAGACGGCCGCACCATGACCGAAGTGGACCACGAAACCGGCCATTGGGCCTGGAAGCGTGAGGAAGGCGACGACGGCACCCGTTCCCTGAAGGCCGCGCAGTCGCTGAGCCCGAAGGCCGCGGAAGTGGCGAGGAAGGCGCGCGAGAACGCGATCACCTCGCCGGACGGGCGCCTGACCCTGCTGCAGGGCGACGTGCGTTTCACCGACGTGACCTTCGGCTACAACCCGGACAAGCCCGTGCTGCACGACATCACCTGGTTCGCCAAGCCCGGCCAGAAGGTCGCGCTCGTCGGCGCCACCGGTGCCGGCAAGACCACGGTGACCAACCTGATCAACCGTTTCTACGACATCCAGGAAGGCATGATCCTGTATGACGGCATCTCCGTCAAGGGCATCCGCAAGCCCGACCTGCGCAAGTCGCTCGGCATCGTGCTGCAGGACGTGAACCTGTTCACCGGCACCGTGATGGACAACATCCGCTATGGCAAGCTCGACGCCACCGACGAGGAGTGCATCGCCGCCGCTAAGCTCACCAACGCGGACAGCTTCATCCGCATGCTGCCCAACGGCTACCAGACCGTGCTCGAAGGCGACGGCTCCGGTCTGTCCCAAGGCCAGCGCCAGCTGATCTCCATCGCACGCGCCGCAGTGGCAGACCCGCCGGCCATGATCCTTGATGAGGCCACCTCATCCATCGACACCCGCACCGAGGAAGTGGTGCAGGCCGGCATGGACAACCTCATGAAGGGACGCACCGTGTTCGTGATCGCGCACCGCCTGTCCACCGTGCGCAACTCCGACGTGATCATGGTGCTCGACCATGGCCGCATCATCGAGCGCGGCTCGCACGACGAGCTCATCGCGCAGAAGGGCGAGTACTACCAGCTGTACACGGGCGCCGTGGAACTGGAGTAAGGCTCCTTCTGCTTCGTTCCTGTCCCGTTCTTGGTGAATTGGACAGGCTGAACGGTAGTGTTCAACGAATGCAAGGGCCGTGCGGAAGCCACATATGTGGCTTCCGCACGGCCCTTGCGCATATGGCTCCCATGAATCGGCGGGCATGACCTTTTACGCAGGGTGCGCCCGCTGTGGCTTTTCATGGATTCCCCGAATCAATGGCGAAAAATCCATTGCGGGGACTACTCATGCGGTTCCGTAGGCGGTTTGGGTGTTCCGTAGGTGGTTGGTCAGAGTATCGGGGTTGGAGAAAGGCTTTATTCTGGCCGTTTTCATGCCGGGTATTCAGACCCAACCACCTACGGAAGCGAAAAACCACCTACGGAACTAGTCCAAGCCGTAACGGTGACTGGCTATTGCGCGGGCGACCATGCCGAACAGCTCGTTCAGCTTCTGCTTGGAAGCCAGATGCTCGCGGGTGGCGACAAAAGGAGTGAAACCGAGATCCCTCAGCCGGTTCCGCTTATCGAGGTCATACATCCAGCGGTCATGGGTGTAGTGGTAATTTCCGTCGTATTCTATGCAGACGCGGTCATCCGGGTAGGCGATATCCACCTTCATCGTGCCCGAGCCGCGTATGTGGTCAATGATCTCATAATTGACATGTGCCTCAGGCAGCCCGTAGGCATCGCTCTCCAAACGAAGCACCGTTTCCTGCGGAGAATCGGTACCTGGTTTGGACAGGCGCAAGGCCTTTCTGCATTTGGCGCTCCCAATGAATCGCGGCGCACTCCGGATGTAGTCGGAGAGCTCATCGTGAGTGCAGACGCGTAATCGGGATTGGCGCAAGTGAGCCAATCCATGGCGATCACCAGACTCCGTTCGTCGACATAGGGCGCAATCTGGCAGACCGCCTGCATCGCGGAGACGCTTGACACCAATTCGTCGGCGTGCGCCACGTCTACGCCATGCCTTGCGTAATGGAATTTCATCCCCTGGATTTTCCGCAGGTCACGTTGCCGGCACACCGAAACGTGAACGAGCTCCGAACCATATCCGGGTAAATAATTCATGGTGGCAATCATGCCATGCAGCTCCAGCGCTGTGCCGTGGCTTACATAGAGTGGAACCGAGGAGCGTGACCTTATCCGCGACAACACCTGCCTGCATTCAAGATGCCGTCTCGCCGCCTCCTCCCGTGCCTGCTCTAATGTGAAAAATGTATTGTGTCCGAAGCTTTCCATGCGCTGACGGTATATGGAAAGCCAGCAGCCCCGCAACCGTCTCCGTGAAAAATGTGGATATGTGCATGGTTCCATCCGCAGCATCACCGGGGAGAGGCCTGATGTATACGCGTCCGGTAGAACCGATGCGGAGCGTGGCGTCATCGAGGGGTGGCTCACATGGCAAGTCGGCCACGCAGAAGGGCGGGCGCTTCCAGCCGCAGGCCCGTGGGGCTGACGGTGACCGCGTTTCTCCACGGTGTCAGCCGCGTTTGGAACCCTGCCGACTGATGCCACCTTTATGACCGGTCGCTTTGAAAGGCAGACCGGCGTTGCCGAGTCCTTTGCTCCGCATGTTCTGCAGGGCAAAGGATTTTTGTTGTGCACGCAGTTCGTTCATCCGTTCCGTGGACTGATGCGCGATTCGCGGTTTCCGTGATTGCTCTGGCTGTGTCATGGCTATAAGAATACGTTCGGTAATGTAATATGATGGATTTAGTAATGCTTTTACTAAAATCTGATGAGGCATCCATGGGAGGGCGAGGGAGCGATGGCGACCATCAAGGAGATTGCGAAACGTACGGGATTTTCGCAGGCCACGGTGTCGCGTCTGTTGAATGGCGATCCGACGCTGTCGGTGCGTGAGGAGACGCGTCGCGCGATCATCCGCGCCAGCGAGGATTTGGGATACAGCGCCCAGGCCAAGCGTATCGTCATTCCGCACGAAGTAGCCTTGTTGGACAACGAGGAGTCCGACGAAACGCTGCGTGATTCGTATTTTGCCGATTTGCGTTCGGCGCTGGAACATAACGCCAAACAGCAGCGTATGGAGCTCACTGTTTTCCACAGTCTTGACGAGATGTTGAATCAGAAGGGGAAATTCGATGGTTTCATGGCTATCGGCGCCAATGTCATAGCCGAAAGCGACCTTGAGAAGTTGCATGAGGTCATGCCATACGGTGTGTTCATCGATGTGAATCCCGCACCGAACCTGTTTGATTCCGTGCAGCCCGACCTACAGCAGACCATGCATGACGCGGTCGAAGCATGTGCGAAGGCTGGCATGAAGCGTGTCGGATTCATCGGCGGCAAGGGGAGGCTGACGAATTTTTATGAGGTGGACGAAGAGGGGCGTGCCACATATTTTCGGCGTGAAATGGGCCGTTATGGTCTCGACCTGCGTGGACTGGTGTATTCTGACGGCTTGTTCACCGTGGAGAATGGTCGCAAGCTGGGGGAGCAGTTTATCCGTGACCACAACGGCGCACTGCCTGACGCAGTTATTGTTTCGGCGGACATCATCGCGGTCGGCGTGCTGCAGGCGTTCAACGCGGTTGGTGTGATTGTGCCCCGCGACATCAGCGTCATCAGCATCAACAACCAGACGATCGCACAGCTTACGTCGCCACCGTTGAGCACTTTCGCAATCGACCAGAACGAGCTTGCGCGCGTTGCGATTCTCACCTTGGCCGATGCGATTGCCAGCAAGCGCACAGTACGGCAGCATGCGTACCTGTCGACGACGCTGGAAGTGCGAGATAGTTTCGTGCCGGCGCAGCCGAAACGTGAATCGCGGCCAAAATTGCAGACCCGATCGAAGCGATCTGCCGGTCGAAACGGGCTGCCTAGCGTACGTATGTGCGGAAAAATATGAAAGGCGATTGATGATGCTGCGTCATCAATCGCCTTTTGTTTGTCTACTGTCGGCGAAATACCGCGAATCGCACACAATATGACATGTATATGTGCAGAATCGCACAAAATGCGACACGCCCAATAGTGCACAACGCAGATGTTAAATTTTACTAAACAGGGGTAAAGGGATATACTTAACTCATGCGAAATCAAATGATGATTTCCGATTACAGCTTCAATCACAACTTCTAAGGAGAAGTACGATGGCAGAATCCAATGTCGCAGCCGCACCGAAGGAGACGCAGCAGTCTGCGAAGCCAACCAGGAAAGGCAGTCTGCTGTCCCGCGTGGCCTATTCATTCGGCAACGTCGGCCAATCCGCCTTCTACAACGCGCTGAGCACCTACTTCATCGTCTACGTCACCAGCTCGCTGTTCTCCGGCGTTGACAAGGCGCTCGCTACCAAGCTCATCGGCGTTATCACCGGCCTTGTGGTTGTCATCCGTATCGCGGAGATCTTCATCGATCCGCTGCTGGGCAACATCATCGATAACACCAAGACCAAGTGGGGTCGTTTCAACCATGGCAGCTCATCGGCGGCACCGTTTCCGCCGTTCTACTTGTGCTCGTCTATACCGGTCTGTTCGGTCTGGTAAACGTCAACACCACACTGTTCATCGTGTTGTTCGTCATCACGTTCATCGTGCTTGACGTGTTCTATTCCCTGCGTGACATTTCCTACTGGGGCATGATTCCGGCGCTGTCCTCCGACTCCCACGAGCGCTCCACTTACACTGCTCTCGGCTCCTTCGGCGGCTCCATCGGTTACAACGGTTTGACTATCGTCGTCATCCCGATCGTCACCTACTTCAGCTATGTCTTCACCGGCAAGCACCAGGAAAGCCAAAGTGGCTGGACCTGCTTCGCCATCATCGTGGCTATTCTCGGCGTCCTCACCGTGTGCTCCGTCGCGTTCGGCACCAAGGAAAGCACCAGCACCCTGCGCGCCAAGGCCGAAGATAACGGTGGTCCACTCGCCGCGTTCAAGGCTCTCGCCCAGAACGACCAGCTGCTGTGGGTCGCCCTGTCCTACCTGCTGTACGCCATCGCCAACGTGGCCACCACCGGCGTGCTCATGTACATGTTCAAGTTCATCCTGAACAACTCCGCCGCCTACTCCATCGTCGGCGTTGTCTCGGTCATCGCCGGCATCATCATGGCGCCGCTGTACCCGATTCTGAACAAGCGCATACCGCGTCGCTACCTGTACCTCGGCGGTATGGTGCTCATGGTCCTCGGCTACCTGCTGTTCATCGTCGGCACCAACAACCTCGCTGTCGTCACCGTCGGCCTGGTGTTCTTCTACCTGCCGCAGACCTTCATCCAGATGACCGCCATCCTCTCCCTGACCGACTCCATCGAATATGGCCAGCTGAAGAACGGCAAACGTAACGAGGCCGTCACCCTGTCCGTGCGTCCGATGCTCGATAAGATCGCAGGCGCCTGCTCCAACGGTATCGTCGGTGCTGTCGCCATCGCCGCCGGCATGATTGGTGACGCCACCGCCGCCGACATGACTGCGCGAACATCCACACTTTCAAGGTCTGCGCCTTCTATGTGCCGCTGGCTGTCATCATCCTGAGCGGTGTTGTGTTCCTGCTCAAGGTGAAGATCAGCGAGAAGATGCATGCTGACATTGTCGAGCAGCTGGAAACTCAGCTCAACGAAGGCTGATTCGCTTTTGATTGCGATTGAATTTCAATCGTCGCGCTGAAGGAGCCGCATGGTGGACGCCATGCGGCTTTTCGCGTTTCCTACGTTCGTGGTAAGTGCTAGGCTGACGATTTGAAACGTATAGCAATGATCCGTTATCAGCGGGGAGCTTCCGGAAGAACGGTCGGCGCTTTTGGGTGCGGCCTAGTAGAACCGGCGGGATCGGCCCGAACAGCCGAACGTCAAGCGGTCGTATGAAACCTGTGCAGGGAAGCCTGCGTAAGAAAACAGGGGAGTGCGGCAAGCGAGGTGGTACCGCGGTGTCGGACGTGCGCAATCGCACGAAAATCATCGTCCTCGTAAAGTAAGTAATGAAACCGCCAAACGAGGAGCATACGGTGAGCGAATCCACCAATCATGTGTATCCGAAGCTGCTGCCGGTGAGCAGAGCGCCAATGTCGCGCCGAACCCCAGCTTCCCCAAGCTTGAGGAGTCCGTGCTTGACTACTGGGACAAGGACGGCACCTTCCAGAAGTCCATCGAACGCCGTCCTTCCGGCGATCACAGCCAGAACGAATTCGTCTTCTTCGACGGTCCGCCGTTCGCCAACGGCCTGCCGCACTATGGCCACCTGCTGACCGGTTACGCGAAGGACGTCATCCCGCGTTACCAGACCATGAAGGGCCACCGCGTCAACCGCGTGTTCGGCTGGGACACGCACGGTCTGCCGGCCGAGCTTGAAGCCCAGAAGGAACTGGGCATCGACTCCGTCGACCAGATCAAGGAACTGGGCATCGACAAGTTCAACGACGCCTGCCGCGCGTCCGTGCTCAAGTACACGAACGAGTGGAAGGACTACGTGCACCGTCAGGCCCGTTGGGTCGATTTCGAGCACGGCTACAAGACCCTGAACATCACGTACATGGAGTCCGTGATGTGGGCCTTCAAGCAGCTGTACGACAAGGGTCTGGCCTACCAGGCTACCGCGTGCTGCCGTACTGCCCGAAGGACCAGACGCCGCTGTCCGCGCACGAGCTGCGCATGGACGCCGACGTGTATCAGGACCGTCAGGACACCACCGTGTCCGTGGCCGTGAAGCTGCGCGACGAGGAGGATGCCTACGCCGTCTTCTGGACCACCACTCCGTGGACCGTTCCGACCAACTTCGCCATCGTGGTCGGCGCTGACATCGACTACGTCGAGGTGCGTCCGACCGAAGGCAAGTTGCTGGCAAGAAGTTCTACCTCGCAAGCCGCTGCTTGGCTCCTACGAGAAGGAACTTGGCGAGAACTACGAGATCGTGCGCGAGCTTAAGGGCGCCGAAATGGAAGGCTGGCGTTACTACCCGGTCTTCCCGTACTTCGCAGGCGACGAGAACGCCGCCGAGGGCAAGGTGCCGGGGCCGGAAGGCTACCAGATCTTCACCGCCGACTACGTCGACACCGTTGAAGGTACCGGCCTGGTCCATCAGGCCCCCTACGGCGAGGACGATATGAACACGCTCAACGCCAAGGGCATCAAGAGCGTGGACGTGCTCGACGCGGGCTGCAAGTTCACGTCGCTGTGCCCGGATTACGAGGCATGTACGTGTTCGACGCCAACAAGCCGATCCTGCGCAACCTGCGCGCCGGTGACGGCCCGCTGGCCCGCATCCCCGAAGAGCAGCGCGCCATCCTCTTCCAGGAGAAGAGCTACGTGCACTCCTACCCGCACTGCTGGCGTTGCGCCACCCCGCTGATCTACAAGCCGGTGAGCTCCTGGTTCGTGGCCGTCACCAAGATCAAGGACCGCCTGCTCGAACTCAACCAGCAGATCAACTGGATTCCGAACAACGTGAAGGACGGCCAGTTCGGCAAGTGGCTGGCGAACGCACGCGATTGGTCGATCTCCCGCAACCGTTTCTGGGGCTCTCCGATCCCGGTATGGGTTTCGGACGATCCGAAGTACCCGCGTGTGGACGTGTACGGTTCACTCGATGAGCTCAAGGCCGACTTCGGCGATTATCCGCGCGATCATGAGGGCAACATCAACATGCACCGTCCGTACATCGACGAGCTGACCCGCGTCAACCCGGACGATCCGACCGGCAAGAGCCACATGCACCGCATCAGCGACGTGATGGACTGCTGGTTCGAATCCGGTTCGATGAGCTTCGCCCAGTACCACTATCCGTTCGAAAACAAGGAAACCTTCGAACAGCACTTCCCGTGCGACTACATCGTGGAATACATCGGCCAGACCCGTGGCTGGTTCTACGTGCAGCACGTCATGGCGACCGCCCTGTTCGACAGGCCGGCGTTCAAGAACGTGATCTGCCACGGCATAGTGCTCGGCTCCGACGGACAGAAGATGTCGAAGCATCTGCGCAACTATCCGGACGTGAACGGCGTGTTCAACGACTTCGGCTCCGACGCCATGCGCTGGTTCCTCATGAGCTCGCCGATCCTGCGCGGCGGCAACCTTATCGTCACCGCCGATGGCATCCGCGACACCGTCCGCCAGGTCATGCTGCCGGTGTGGAGTTCCTACTACTTCTTCACGCTGTACGCGAACGCGGCCGGGTACGACGCGCGCAAGCTTCGCGCCGACGAAGTTGCATCGCTGCCGGAAATGGACCGTTACCTGCTGGCCCGTACCCACCGACTGGTCGAAAAGACCCAGTCCTCGCTGGACCAGTTCCTGATCTCCGATGCATGCGACGCCGTGTCCGACTTCATCGACATGATCACCAACTGGTACATCCGCAACAACCGCGACCGCTTCTGGAACGAGGACGCCAACGCGTTCAACACCTTGTACACCGTGCTTGAGGTGTTCATGCGCGTCCTTGCGCCGCTTGCCCCGATGGAAGCCGAATCCGTGTGGCGCGGCCTGACCGGAGGCGAATCCGTGCATCTGGCCGACTGGCCGTTCCTGGCCGACGAGAAGACCGGCGAAGCCACCGAACTTGGCCGCGTGCTCGTCGACGATCCGGCTTTGGTGAACGCCATGGAAAAGGTGCGCGAGGTCGTCTCCAGCACCCTGTCCATGCGTAAGGCGAAGCAGATCCGCGTGCGCCAGCCGCTGAGCAAGCTCACCGTGGTGGTGGAGGATACCGCCGCCGTGGCCGCGTACGACGAGATTCTGAAGTCCGAACTCAACGTCAAGGACGTGGAGCTGTGCACGCTTGAGGATGCGGGCTCCCAGGGCCTGAAGATCATCCACGAGCTGCGCGTGAACGCCCGCGTTGCAGGCAAGCGCCTGCGCAAGGACGTGCAGTTCGCCATCAAGGCCTCCAAGTCCGGCGCATGGCATGTGGACGCTTCCGGCGCTCCGGTGTGCGAGACCCCGAACGGCGACATTACGCTGGAAGAGGGCGAGTACGAGCTGATCAACAGCGTGGAGGAGCAGAACGCCGAAGAGGCCGCCAACTCCGTGTCCGCGGCCCTGCCGACCGGCGGCTTCGTGATCCTCGACACCGAGCTGAACGACGATCTGGTTGCCGAAGCTACGCCCGCGACGTAATCCGCTCCGTGCAGGACGCCCGTAAGGCCGCCGGTCTCGAGGTCTCCGACCATATCGCGCTGAAGCTGACCGTTCCGGCCGGCGACGTGGCGAAGGTCGAGCAGTTCCGCGATCTCGTGTCCGCCGACACGCTCGCCGACTCGCTTGACGTTGTTGCCGGCGCCGAAGCTCCGAGCTCGCCATCGAGGTTGCCAAGGCCTGATTTTGGTTGGGGTGAATCAGTTGGGCTGATTCCGCTTGGTCGATTCAACTAAGTCGACCGGATTGGCCGAATTGGTTGGTGCGATCCGGTTGGGATTGGGTTGGTTTGACTGAATTGACCGGGTTGTGCGGATTTGGCTTGATTGGGCTGATTTCGTCTTGATGCGAAGGGGTCCTGCCGTTTAAACGGCAGGACCCTTTCACGTCGTTGTCCCACCCTATATCCTTCAGTCTGTATTCCTTCAGTCCTAACCTTCGGCTTCTGGCTCGCTTTTCCGCATTTGTTACCGTAACCTCCATGTCCGGGTAACAAAACATGGATGCGTATGCTGTTCCATGGTTTTGCGATCGATTTGTGATTATTCGACCGTGCGACTAGAGTAGCCTGTGGCTTTTCGGCTGGCTTTTACACCGGCTGGAAGATTTATACAGACTTGATTTGTGTCTGCCGTGTGCCTGCGACGTATTTACGTCGTGCCGGCACGTGCGCGGAAGCAGATCGCAAGCGAATGGTTCTCAGTACCATCCATGTGAGTCAAGCACACATCTTTGAGAAGCAGTCGCGATGCCGGGAGTCGGGTTCGTCGGTTTCAACCGTCGTTCCCGTTCCCGGCTTTTTTATCTTCGAAGGGGAATGAACGGTAACGCTGCTGTTTAAAGCGATGCTTCACGGTATGAAAAACCACTTAACCATTGAACAGATGTTGCATTCCGCGGAGCGACTTTTTGTTTCGAAAGTATGGCGACTGTTACATAGGAGTTGGCTAGGGTGATTTATAATCAGTTTCAGGTGCGTTGTTGTGATTGATGGGGGTTGCGATTACGCGTCGACATACAGCGAAGAACATATGATGCAGGGGCGATGTCGCTTCGGATATGGGAAAGGTGGCACTGATGGGTGCCGAATCGGGCATGAACTCTTCTGTGCGTGATGACCGCGTTGCTTTGTCTGATGGCGCGAAAGCGTTATGGGGCAAAACAAATCGTATTGATGACTCTGAATGGTTGCCGCTGTATGTGCATATGGTTGATTCCGCGGCAATGGCGTCAAAAATATGGGATACGTGGGTTCCGCAGGGCACGAAAGCGGTAATAGTTGGAGACCTTGGAAACAATGAGGTTCTTGCTCGAAAACTCATGATTTTCATGGCAGGCATACATGACATAGGCAAAGCCACGCCGTATTCCAAGCAAAATCCATTACTTTCGGTCCGGAAGCGGGAAGTTTCGCTTGGAAAGCCGAACGGGCCGGATTGCCTATGATAGCTGGCTTGCGAGGTACCAATCATCCCACACATCCCATCGCAGGAGAGATCATTCTTGAGGGATATCTCCTGCGAGTCCGAGGTTGGGAGAGAAAAGCTGCACGTCAGTATGCCTGCGTGGTTGGAGGGCATCATGGCACCCCACCAGACAAAAGTAAAATTGACGAAGAGAAAAATAGGAAAACCAATGTTGGATTGGATTCTGAAGCGTGGGTGAGTACTCAGGATGAGCTCATAGATTTTGTTGCAAATATTGCTGGCATTGAAGAAAAAGAATGGGAAGATCTTTCTGAAAGAAGATTCAGCGTCCAGTCCGCCGTGCTGATGACAGGACTGGTCATTATGGCCGACTGGATTGCCAGTAACAGCGATGAAGATATGTTTCCCCTGGTAAGAACCGAGCCATGGGCGGATGAAGATGAAGACTTTTTCTTCTCGGAGAGTGGGGAAGAAGACGATATCCAATCGTGGTCGGGCCTCCGCATCCGCGCGGACAGGGCATGGTCATGTGTGCAGCTACCGCATGCGTGGGTGCCGGAAGCATTCCTTCATCCTGCCAAGACCTTTTTGCGACACGGTTCACCCTTCCTGAAGGTGCGAAGGTTCGTCCTGTCCAAGAAGAAGCCGTCCGAATCGCACGCGACACAAGGCAGCCGGGACTCATGGTGATTGAGGCACCCATGGGCGAAGGAAAAACGGAAGCGGCGCTCGCGGCCGCTGAAATACTGGCACAACGTACCGGACGTGGTGGTGTATGCGTGGCATTGCCAACGATGGCTACCACGGACGCTATGTTTACTCGAGTGCGTCGCTGGTTGGAAGCGTTGCCGTCCTGCGATTTTGACAATGAGAAAACGGTGTGGTTGGCGCATGGCAAAGCACAGCTGAACAATGATTTTCGTGGTATTATTGCCGCTTCGCATCGCCGTTTTTCCTCTGTTGACCAGGATGACGTCAAACAAGAGTCGTCGCAGAATCGAAAGAAGAAGCAAATCGATGTGCCTCCGGAAACTGTTGTATCCGACTGGCTTTGGGGGCGTAAGAAAGGTGCGCTCGCTAACTTCTTGGTTTGCACTGTTGATCAGGTATTGATGAGTGCCTTGCAGATGAAGCATGTGGTGTTACGCCAGCTTGCGATGGCTAACAAAGTAGTCATTATCGATGAGTGCCACGCCTATGACGCCTATATGCAGGAGTACCTCAAGATGGCATTGGAATGGCTTGGCGGATATCGGACTCCGGTCATTTTGTTATCCGCAACATTGCCGGAATGTCAGCGCAACGCAATGGTTGAGGCGTATCTGAAGGATGGTGCGATACTGAACCTAGGAAAGCTTCTAAGGTAAGTATTTTGGAACAGTTACGTGCCAGGAATGCTTCGAATACGCATCACATAAACCATACTGCTAATTCTGAAATGTCGTGTGAAAAAGGAACTGCAGAAAAGCTGCGGCTAATTTCAAATGCATATCCGCTGTTGACGTACACAGACGGGCATGAGACCAAACATGCGGATGTAAAGCCATCAGGAAGGTCGATGAAAGTCCAATGCAGACTCGTCGATGACGATGATACGGCTTTGCTTGATTTGATGGATGCTTTGCTTGTGGATGGCGGTTGTATCGGCGTGATTTGCGATACGGTTGGTCGAGCGCAGCATGCGGCTGAATTGTTGGGAAATCACTGCGGTCGCGATTGTGTGAGGCTGACTCATTCCCGTTTCATGGATATTGATCGCATGTCCAACGAACGAGAACTTCGTGATTTATTAGGGCCCGATGCCACAATCGGAAATGGAAAACGTCCTGGGAAACTCGTCGTGGTGGGTACGCAGGTGCTGGAGCAGTCCTTGGATATCGATTTCGATGCATTGGTAACCGATATCGCACCAGTCGATTTGATCATGCAACGTCTGGGAAGAGTTCATCGTCATCGTCGAGGTGATGGCGAATGTGATCGCCCTGTATCGTTGCAAACTGCAACGTGCTATATCCGTGGTGTTGAGGCATGGAATAATGAAGGTCCAAAATTCTCCAGAGGCGCGGACTCCGTATATGATGCCGCGGCTTTGATGGAGTCGCTTGCGGTTTTGGATTTAACTGCCGCAGGGGCTTCCTGTGCGCAACAGCTGCCCCAAGACATTGCGCGTACTGTACGAAGTGCATATGGGAACGATCCGCACGGTTTCCTGCCTCACATGTGGCTGCCGCAATATGATGATGCCTGTGAGAAGCGTGATTTAAAACGTGTGCAGAAGCAGCAGAAAGCCGGCACGTATTTGTTGCAGTCAGTGGGGTCGATGAATCAGAGGCGTTCTCTGGTTAATTGGTTCTTGCCGCAAGTCGATGAAGTCAATGAGGACGAAGGGCAGCGTGCGGTACGTGACACACAGGATACGGTAGAGGTTCTGCTGCTGCGCAAATGCGATGATGGGATTCATTTGCTTCCTTGGGTGGGGGATGAGCATGCTGATGTGGAGAAGGGGTCTATCGTCCCGACGACTGTCATTCCTGATGATACGGTAGCAAAAATCGCAGTGCAGTGCGCGGTGAGATTGCCAATGGGACTGTGCATGCCGGATAGGGTCGATGCGCTGATTGCTTCATTGGAGGAAGCATGCGCTGACGATGTGGCTTGTTGGCAGGACTCGCCATGGCTTGCGGGAAAACTCGCATTGTTCCTGCACGGGGATGCAGATGGTTTCGTGTCCGATGAATTATGCGGTTATGAAATAAGGTATTCGCGTGATACCGGATTGACATATTCCAGAAAAGAGGATAATTGAAATGTCCTCATTTCGGGATGATCCCATGAAAATATCGGGATGCATAGTGTTCCCCGCTGATGCGGGGATGAGTTCGGCAGTTTTCTGATAACGAAATTTGCTGAACTGTAACCTCATTTTTATACATTCGAATATAGGCAAGCGCACCAAAGGTGTTGTGACGTTGATTGCTGATTCCATTACGTCGAAGCGTCCTGATTTGGCGGAGTCCGCGAGGGGCTGGCACAGAAGGTGATGGCTGCGGCAGGTTTCAAAGTCAAGGCTTCGGATCGTGCGGGCGCAGATAAGGGCTCTCTGGCGACCGACTATCTGATTTTCATCGCAAACAATGAGATCGATAAGCTTGCTGATTTGGCGATTGCTGCTTTTGATGAGGGTGAGGACGTTTCCAAGATGAAGAAGGAAGTTTCTGCGATCTTCCATGGTCCCCAAGCTGTCGATATCGCTCTGTTTGGACGCATGTTGGCTGATGCTCCGGATTTGAATACTGATGCTTCGGCGCAGGTTGCCCATGCCTTCTCTATCGATCAGATTACGCCAGAATATGACTATTTCACGGCGGTCGATGATTGTGCATCGGAAGACAATGCCGGTGCTGCCATGATTGACACCGTCGGATTCAACTCCTCGACGTTGTACCGATATGCAACGGTGAACATTGATGTGTTGCGCGATCAGTTGCAGGACGATTCCGCTACGGTGGAAGGCGTGGTTGCTTTTGTCGAGGCTTTCGTCAAATCCATGCCGTCCGGCAAGCAGAACACGTTTGCAAACCATACCCTGCCTGAGGATGTCGTGGTGACGCTTCGGGAATCTCAGCCAATTAGCGCCGCCGACGCATTTGAAGATCCAGTGAGGCGTAAGGACGGTATCTCCGTTTCCCGTCAAGGTGTGGAGCGTTTGGGAGAGCGTCTGAACGATATCCGCGTGAATTATGGCGAAGAGCCGGTGAAAGCTTGGTATGTTGCAACTGGTGGGGCGGTGTCCTCTTTGAATGAATGGTGTGAGCAGGTTTCATTGCCGGACCTCGAGCAGAGCTTGAAGGAAACGCTGAACGCCGCATATTCCGCATGATATTCGGAAGGAGAATGTTATGAGCGTTCTATTATTGCAATTGGCTGGGCCATTGCAGTCATGGGGGGATTCCTCGCGCTTCGTTCGCCGTGAGACTCGTAATGAGCCGACCAAAAGTGGCGTGATTGGCATGTTGGCCTCAGCCCAGGGGCGTAACCGAGAAGATTCCATAGAGGATTTGTTGGGATTGTCGTTTGGCGTGCGTATCGAGCAACGCGGCAGAATAATTCGAGATCTGCAGACGGAGAAATCCATGACACGGAAACGAAATTCCAATCGATTCGACAAGGAGATGCCGCTGACCTACCGATATTACCTATCAGATGCGCGTTTTCTGGTGGCACTAGGTGCGAAACGAGAATTGTTGGAAACCCTAGACCAGGCGATTCATACGCCTAAATGGCCACTGTTTCTGGGAAGACGATCATGTCCTCCTGACTATCCGTTATCGCTGGGTATCCACGATGAGTATGCGGATGTTCGTCAGGCATTAGACTCTGAACCTTGGCATGCTGCAAAATGGTATCGCCGACGTTATCGGCAGCCCGATTTGGAGATTGTATGTGATGCAATGGAAGGGGAGGACACATCCGTGCAATCCGACCTTCCACTGAGCTTTAGCTCGACCGGCCGCAAATATGCGGATCGCGTTGTTTATCGGTACCGTATCCCCAATCCGGACGCATCTGAAAATGTCGGTGACAATACAGAGAAACCACCTTCCTTCGATTCTACGGGGGAAGCTGATCCTATGAGTTTCATCTAGAGGGGACGACGATGTTTATCTCGAGAATTCCTTTAAATAAAGTGCGATATGGCGCTCGTCAACTTATCGGTTCTCCATATAGCTGCATGCCGCAGTGGAAGCTGCTTTTCCTCCTGATGCCGTTCGCAGAACGGATGATGGACGAATTCTGTGGCGATTGGATCTTAGGCAAGACGGTGGCGTCTGGTTGTATGTGGTAAGCCTCAAAAGCCGGCA
>ENA-OQDF01000058-OQDF01000058.1-human-gut-metagenome-genome-assembly--contig:-NODE-58-length-33341-cov-2.112272_pt1 | contig 33341 bp, 41 predicted proteins | sample MGYA00242769_ERZ504597 | MGnify/ENA primary metagenome ERZ504597 (study PRJEB26092, sample SAMD00036305) | human gut metagenome | host: Homo sapiens | study: EMG produced TPA metagenomics assembly of...
TTCGTCCGGATGTATCTTCCGGGCGTCCATTGTATAACTCCATTTTATCTCTCATCCTATATTAATTTCTTGTTCCTTCTTTTCTCACTATTATACAATTATCAAATTTAGTACTACAAGTAATTTCCAGTTTATAGATTCGATGCCACACTGTTTTGAAATGCCTGTACCCTTTATTCTCCTCTATTCCACTTTCAGATATTTCTCCATCCACACTTCTGCAAGCTGCGTCCAGCTCTGTACTTCTTTCAGCGTTTTGCGGATTCCCTCTTTCTGCTTTTCCGTCCATCTTGCCGGCTTTTTACGTCCGATACCGAACTTCACCAGAAGTTCCTCTCCTTTTTCCTTTGGAAATGGAGTCTCGCCGGCCTCGATTGCCTCTGCAAGCATCTGCACCTGTTCCTGTGTATATCTTTTTCCTTCTTCCTGTCCTATATTCTGCTCTAACCACTCTTCGGTTGCCACAGATAGTCCATGGATTCCTTCTGAAAATACATGCTGTGCAAATGGTACACCAGCCTGTGCACAAGCCTGTGCAAAGAGATAACTGTTCTCCACCGGAACTGTCTGATCTGTTACGGTCTGCCACAGGAAACATGGCGGTGTATCTTTTGTCACATGATTTTCCAGCGACATATAGTCTAGTTCCTGCTCTGACGGCTCTTTTCCAAACAGTGAGACAAATGAATCTCTGTGTGCATATTTTCCTGAAGTGATGACCGGATAAGACAGAATCGCCGCATCTGGGCGGTTGGATACGTTCTGGTATGCTTCTTCCGGATCTTCCACATCTTTATTATGTACACAAAGGCTTCCACACAGATGTGCTCCTGCTGAGAATCCGCAGACTGCGATTCTGTCTGGTCTGATATGGAATTCCTCTGCACGTGAACGAATCATGCGGATTGCTCTTGAGATATCGTGTAACGGCTGCATCTTCAGCGGTGCTTCATCTAACTGATTAATCGTATATTCCAGAACGAATACATTGTACCCTGCACCATAGAATTCCATTGCCGGCAGGTGCGCTTCCGATGGGGATACTTCCCGGTATGCGCCGCCCGGTGCGATGATCATTGCCGGATGCTTCTTTTCATCCTCATGAATATAGCTGAACATCACCGGTATAAAGCCATGTGCTGCCGGATAATGATACTCTTCTTTTTTCCAGATTTCGATTCTTTCATTTATCATAATTTTTATCTTCTCCTTTATTCCTTAACAATTACTTATTTCTACCGTTCTTTCCCCATTATACTTCTCTACGTCTTCGAAAACAAATAAGGATATTTCCGCATTTGTGCAAATATAATCGTTTCCACCCGTTTTCGTATCTCATCTGAATAGCCTTCTGCGTTTTCAAGCAATTCTGTCACGTCTTTTTTTTGGTAAAACGGAACTTAGATTCATTTTATATAAAGATTCGGAAATATCTAATTGTTCATCGAATGCATTACATATTGTTTTGGGCTGAACCTTCTCCATTATACAGACTTTCTCCGAAAAATTATGAAACAACCTCTCTAAGTTATAATCTGCCAGTCCTTCATATCCTGTATAATCGGCTTTGTACCAGATCCCATCATTCTCCCATTTTAACTGATTTCCTTTTGACGACTGACGCCTATTTGTCCTGATGTTCTGCCCAAAAAGTTCTATCATTCATTTACCTCTCTATACGAATCCAAAAATCATCCTCCGCCATCCGTCCTTCTGTCTTCTCTATAATCATAATCGGATCGTAAATGCAGTCCCAGATCTTTCAGTATCAGTTTCATCTTATCTCTGCTTTCCGGATTTTCTTGATTTCCTTTGCTGTTGTATATTCTGGTGTTATAAATAGTCTTTCTTTCACAATCTCACCTTCTGGTTTTATGATTCCCGTCTTTTTCTTTATTAAATCACAACCTCTATTAATTTGTGAACAAAAAACAATTAAAATAATTGTTTTTTCATCTTTCCAAACCATTATTTTAATTGTTTTATTGATTTTAATAACTCATCTACAGAATCTGCCACTAACAACTTTTCTTATATACTTTGATATACTAACAAAGACTTCGCATCCTACATCAGATACGAAGTCTTTCTCTTAATTATTTTCTTTTTTACTAGAGCCATCCGGGACACTAAAAAGCCACTTTACCTGTCCCCCTGGCTTACCGCGCTGCCAATTTCAGCATCTTCTCCAGTGGAAGTGCTGCCTTCTGACGCATCTCTTCATCTAGATTGACCTCCGGCTGCATAGTCTCAAGCGCTTCCTTCACACCTTCCAGACGCACCATCTTCATATTCGGACAGAACTGTCTGTGCCCTACGGAGTAGAATTTCTTCTCCGGATTTTTCTGATGCAATTCATAGAATACTCCCATCTCTGTGCAGATGATAAATGTGTTATTTTCTGATTTTGTAGCATAATCGATAATCTGCGAAGTACTTCCAATAAAATCAGATAATTCCAAAATATCTCCTGTACATTCCGGATGAGTCAGTACGAGTGCTTCCGGATGTGCTTCTTTGGCTTTCTGAAGTTCTTCTTTGTGAATACTCTTATGTACATGGCAGAATCCATCATTAAAAATAAAGTGCTTCTCTGGAAGCTGGCTTGCCACGAAACGACCAAGGTTCTCATCCGGGATAAAGAAGATATCTTTATTCGGAAGATTCTTCACGATCTTCAGTGCATTTGACGATGTTACACATACGTCTGACTCTGCTTTGATCTCTGCGGTTGAGTTCACATAACAGACTACAGATACATCCGGGTATTCATTTCTCACTTCCCTGATCTTATCTACGTCTACCATGTGTGCCATCGGACAGTCTGCATGACCGTCTGCCATTACGACTCTCTTCTTTGGATTCAGGATCTTCGCACTTTCTCCCATGAAAGAGACTCCACAGAAAACAATCGTGCTCTCCGGAACTTTGGTTGCAATCTCTGCAAGATAATAAGAGTCTCCTACATAGTCTGCAATCTCCTGCACTTCCCCATCTACATAATAATGTGCCAGGATTACAGCATCTTTTTCCTTTTTCAGTTTTTGGATTTCATTTTTGATTTCTTCGTTCATTTCCGACTTTCACCTCTAAATAAAGTATTCGATGGTCTCTTCTTCCGTAAGTCTTGTCTTTTCATTAAATAAAATAACAGCTTCCCGCCCATCGTACGGTCCAAGGGAATACATGTTAATTACCATCTATTCCGGTCAGCAACACATAATGCCACTCATCTGTATACAGACGCAACACAACTGCACCACCGCGTTTTAATGCATCGTTCACGTAACTTTCATTTCCGATATAGACTGACTTTCCGGACAGATAGTTCCGCTTTCACCCGGATTGTCTTCATGAAAAATTCCCTTCTTTAACGTATTCTCACTTACCTATCATGCACCGATTCAGCCAGTTGTGTCAATGCCTGCTTTAAAATTTCTCGTGGGCATGCAATATTTATACGCTCAAATCCCTCTCCGTCCGGTCCAAACATTGCTCCGCTGTCAAGCCAGAGTTTTGCTTTGTTCTCCACCAGATCTTTTAACTGCTCTTCTTTCATGCCGAGACTCTTAAAATCCAACCATAAAAGATAAGTCCCTTCCGGCTCTGTCAGTTTGATCTCCGGAAGATTCTCTTTTAAAAATGTACGGACATAATCCAGATTTCCCTCCAGATAAATTTTCAATTCTTTTAACCACTCTTCACCGGTCTCATAAGCTGCCTGACATGCAACCAGTCCCATCAGATTCACCTGGCTGTAACCGGCTGCTGTCACTTCCGCCCGGAATCTCGCACGAAGCTCCGGATTCGAGATCCATATATTGGAAATCTGAAGTCCGGCAATGTTAAATGTCTTACTTGGTGCGGTACACGTTGTAGTGATTGCAGCGTATTTTTCATCTAAGGATGCAAATACATGATGTATATTCTCTCCATATGTAAAATCACTGTGGATCTCATCACTGACTACCAGCACGTTATGTTTCAGACAAATGTCTCCTATCTTACGAAGTTCCCACTCCTTCCACACACGTCCGACCGGATTGTGCGGGACTGCACATCAGGAATAATTTTACATTTTCTTCGACAATCTTCTGCTCGAATTCTTCGAAATTAATCTCGTAATGTCCGTCTATCTGCTGAAGCGGACTATTGATCAGCCTTCTGTGGTTATCTGTGATCACTTCGCTGAACGGATAGTAAACCGGCTGCTGCAGAAGAACTGCATCACCTTCTTTTGTGTAAGCCTTCACTGCCATCGCAAGTGCGAACACCACGCCCGGTGTCTTGATCAGCCATTCTTTTTCTACTTTCCATCCGAAATGCTTCTCATACCATCCGGCTGCTGCCTGGAAGTAATCATCTTTCCTTCGCTGTATCCGTAGATTCCGTGTGCGACTGCGTCACTTAAGCTTTTCTGGATTCCCGGTGCTGTCTGAAAATCCATATCTGCCACCCAGAGCGGAAGCATATCATCACTTCTCCCTCTTTCTTTTGCGAAATCATATTTCAGGCATTTTGTTCCATGTCTGTCCACTACTTTATCAAAATCGAACTTCATCTGTGCATCCTCCTACGCAAGTGCCTGCTCAAGATCTGCGATTAGATCATCTGCATTTTCAATTCCAACTGACAATCTTAAGAAATCTTCTGTGATTCCAAGCTTCTCTCTTACTTCTACCGGCAGATCTCCATGTGTCTGGAGCATCGGATAAGTGATCAGTGACTCTACGCCTCCGAGACTTTCTGCATAAGCGATCAGTTTCACACTTTCCAGGAGTTTCCTTGCTGTTGCTTCACTGTCTACTTTGAAAGAAATCATACTTCCGAATCCGCTTGCCTGTGATGCATTTACTCCATACCCCGGATGCTCTTTCAATCCTACATAATAGACCTGTTTTACTTTTCATGTCCTTTTAACCAGTTCGCAATCTTCATCGCATTATCCTGCTGTGCTCTTAATCTTACAGACAATGTCTTAATTCCACGCAAGATCAGATAGCTGTCAAATGGTGCAAGACAGCTTCCGACTGTCTTATATATATAACGGATCTTCTTCGCTGTCTCTTCATCCGCCGAGCACAGGAATCCTGCCAGTGTGTCATTATGTCCACCAAGGAATTTTGTCCCGCTGTGGATGACCAGATCTGCTCCCAGTTCAATCGGTCTTTGAAATAATGGTGAAAGAAATGTGTTGTCAACAATAATCTTCAGATCATGTTTATCTGCGATTTCTTTCATCTTTCTGAGATCTGTGACACGCATGGTCGGATTACTTGGTGTCTCGATATAAAGTGCTTTTGTATTCTCTCGGATACCTGCTTCTACAAGATCTGCATCTGCAGTATCTACATAAGAGAACTCCAATCCTCTCTTCCCGCCGACAGACTCAAACATTCTTACAGAACCACCATACAAATCATCTGTACAAAGAATATGATCTCCGCGGTCAAATAACTCCATGCAAAGACCTACCGCAGCCATACCATTTGCGCATGCTACAGTATCTACCGCACCTTCCAGTGCCGACATCGTATGCTCAAGCTCTGTTCTTGTCGGATTACTCTCTCTCGTATAGTCATATCCGGTAGACTGTCCAATACCAAGATGGGCAAATGTCGCTGCCTGGTAGATCGGTACTGCTACCGAACCGTAAGAATGTGTCTTTTCATCTGTTCCGTTTCCATGTATACATCGTGTCTCAAATCCGTAATTCACTATTTATTTACCTCTTTCATTGTAATCATCCAGGAAATTATATTCCATGTCATCTTTGTGGTATCCGATAATCGTTCTTAAGTTGACATTATGTACACTCCGGAAAATATTCTTTTCGATAATATCTCCCTGTTTTCTGAATTCCCTGATCAGCTCCTTCATCTCGTCACGTTTGGAACCTCTTCCGCCACCACAGGATACACAGTTCTCTGTGAATCTGCATGCGCACTGGATGAAGTTGAGCTGATTGTAATCCCTCCATGCTATAATGTCATCTTCCTTGATCAGATACATTGGTCTGATCAGCTCCATACCCTCGAATTCTGGCTATGGAGCTTCGGCATCATCGTCTCCACCTTTCCGCCGTAGAACATCCCCATAAGGATCGTCTCAATCACATCGTCAAAATGATGTCCGAGCGCAATCTTATTGCATCCCAGTTCTTTGCGTGAGAGTACAGATAGCCTCTTCTCATTCTTGCGCAAAGGTAACATGGATTCTTGTCAATATCTGCTACCGTATCAAATATCTGTGTCTCAAATACCGTAAGCGGGATTCCAAGTACTTTGGCATTATCCTGGATGATCTTCCAGTTATCTTCATTGTATCCCGGATTCATTACCAAAAATACTAATTCAAAATTCGCTTTGCCATGTTTTAACAGTTCCTGAAAAAGCTTTGCCATCAGCATGGAATCTTTTCCACCGGAAATACAGACTGCAATCTTATCTCCGTCCTGGATCAGATCGTATTCTCTGATTCCTTTCGTGAACTTCTCCAGATTCCCTTGCGGAATTTCTTGATGATACTGCGTTCAATCTCTTTCTGCTTCTCTCCGGTAGTATTTTCATCCTGCACGAACTCACTTAGTTTCTTTCTCAAAAAGGAACGATATCCGCCTTCAATATTCGCCGCATCATATCCGGCTGCTTCCAGTTCATAAACAGCATCGACACTCCATTCACCGGTATGGCATAATACATACACCGGCTTTTCTTTCGGAAGTTCTTCCATACGTTCTTCTACTTCTGCAAGCGGAATGCTGACTGCTCCCGGTACAGAGCCTCTGGTATATGCATCTGCAGGACGTACGTCCAGTACTGTGATTGTATTCTGATCTAATTGTAATAACTCTTCTATCGTGATTGTCTTCATATCTTTTAACCTCTCTTTGTGAATTGCTGTTCATGCAGCAGTTATTCCTATTAACCAGATAGGTTTTGTTATTTATCTGGTATTATATGACGTTTTCCCCTGTCTGTCAAGGAACTAAAATGTGTTTAAAACACATTTATCTTTCAAATATATGCTAGAAAAGTTTACCACAAAAAAGAATACTGTACCAGTGGTTTCCCGCTAATACAGTATGTTTTGTTGTTTTCTCCGGACGTTCACTCCGCGCCCATTCGTAAAACCGCACCTTCGGTGCTTTCCGCTGCTTCTCAGCTACTTTTTACTCATAAGCGGGCGCTCCCTCCAAGCGTTAGAAAGACCTGCAATCCTTGTGCAAGCACAAATTGCAAGTCTTTCAACGCTTGTGTGAACTGATGTTATATATAATACATATCCTGTCCATAATCAATGTATTCCTGATACTCTTTCTCCAGATCATGCAAGGTTACTGACTGGAGGATCTCGGTCACACTGTCATTTACCCTGTCGATCACCAGCTTCTGGATTGCATTGACACTCCCTGTATATTTTCCTTCTTTCGGAAGCTCCTCATCTTCGATGCGATAGTCACCTTCCAAAGCTTCTATAATAGAAGAAACAGTAATCTCCTGTGGCGGACGGCTTAAGAAATAACCGCCCTGAGAGCCTTTGATACTCTTTACAATTCCTGCTTTTCTAAGACTTGCAAATACCTGTTCCAGATACTGTGGAGATATCTTGTTCCGCTCTGCAATGCTGTTGAGTGCCACCTGTTCAGTTTTTGAATTGATGGCCAGGTCGATCAACGCTCTCAGACCATATCTGCTTTTCATTGAAAGTTTCATGTATATCTCCACACTCCTTCATTATTTCTTATTCTACGGCTTTGAATGCCTCATCCAGATCCTGGATAATGTCGTCAATGTGCTCTGTTCCGATTGACAGACGGATTGTATTTGGCTTGATTCCCTGATCCAGCAATTCTTCTTCTGTGCACTGGCTGTGTGTTGTCGTTGCCGGATGGATAACCAGAGATTTTACATCTGCAACGTTAGCAAGCAGTGAGAAGAGTTCCAGATTATCGATGAAATCTTTTGCTTTCTGTGCATCACCTTTGATCTCAAATGTGAAGATAGATCCTCCTCCATTTGGGAAATATTTCTTATATAATGCCTGCTGCTTTGGATCATCAGATACAGCCGGGTGATTTACTTTTTCTACCTGTGGATGGTTGTTCAGGTATTTCACTACTTTCAGTGCATTCTCAACGTGACGCTCTACACGTAATGATAATGTCTCGAGTCCCTGTAAGAAGATGAAAGAATGAACTGGTGAAATTGTTGCTCCTGTATCTCTTAAAAGGATCGCACGGATCTTTGTAACAAATGCTGCAGGTCCTACTGCTTTCGTAAAGCTGATTCCGTGGTAGCTTGGGTTTGGTTCTGTAAGAGAAGCGAATTTTCCGGATGCTTCCCAGTCGAATTTACCACTGTCAACGATGACACCACCGATAGTTGTTCCGTGTCCACCGATGAATTTTGTTGCAGAGTGAACAACGATGTCTGCACCGTACTCGATTGGTCTTACAAGATAAGGTGTTGCAAATGTATTATCTACAACGAGTGGTATTTTATGCGCATGAGCGATGTTTGCAATCTTTTCGATATCTACAACATCTGAGTTTGGATTTCCCAGTGTCTCAATGTAGAGTGCCTTTGTGTTATCCTGAATTGCTGCTTCTACTTCATCATAGTTAAAGATATCAACAAACGTTGTTGTGATTCCATACTGTGGAAGTGTGTGCTCTAACAAGTTGAATGATCCACCGTAAATATTCTTAGCTGCTACGATATGATCTCCGTTCTGTGCGAGATTCTCGATCGTGTATGTTACTGCTGCTGCTCCGGATGCTACTGCCAGTGCTGCAACTCCACCCTCCAGTGCTGCAATACGTTTTTCGAAAACATCTTCTGTAGGGTTTGTAAGACGTCCGTAAATGTTACCTGCATCTGCCAGTCCGAAACGTGCTGCTGCATGATCACTGTTGCGGAATACATAAGAAGATGTCTGGTAGATCGGCACTGCTCTTGCATCTGTAACCGGATCCGGGCTTTCCTGTCCTACGTGTAACTGTAATGTTTCAAATTTTAACTCTCTATTCTCTCTTGTGATTTTTTCGCTCATTGGGTTGATCTCCTTCTTCTTCATGATTTTATCGTTATTTGTTGATATTCTCCGTTCTGTTTCGGATTCTATATCTTTTTATTCTGTAAATAATGGTGTTGAATAATATCTGTCACCGGAATCCGGAAGTAATGCTACGATCGTCTTACCTTTGTTCTCCGGACGTTTTGCAAGTGCGATAGCTCCTGCAAGTGCTGCTCCTGATGAAATACCTACCAGAACTCCTTCTTTCTTAGCAAGAAGTTTTGCTGTCTCAAATGCTTCGTCTGCTTCTGCTTTGTAGATTTCATCATAAATCTTTGTATCCAGTGTCTCCGGAACGAATCCGGCTCCGATTCCCTGGATCTTATGTGGACCTGCTTTTCCTTCTGAAAGTACCGGTGAGGAGGCTGGTTCCAAAGCTACGATCTGAACTTCCGGTTTCTGCTCTTTTAAATAAGCACCGATTCCGGAAAGTGTTCCGCCTGTTCCGACACCTGCGATCACGATATCGACTGCTCCGTCTGTATCATTCCAAATCTCAGGACCTGTTGTCTTCCTATGTGCTGCAGGGTTTGCCGGGTTTACAAACTGTCCAGGAACAAAACTGTTTGGAATCTCTTTTGCAAGCTCATCTGCTTTTGCGATGGCACCCTTCATTCCTTTTGCCCCTTCGGTAAGTACGATCTCTGCACCGTAAGCTTTCAGGATGTTTCTTCTTTCCACACTCATCGTCTCCGGCATCGTAAGAATGATTCTGTATCCTTTTGCTGCTGCAATAGATGCAAGACCGATTCCTGTATTACCGGATGTTGGTTCAATGATCACAGAACCTTCTTTTAAGATTCCTTTTTCTTCCGCATCTTCGATCATTGCTTTTGCAATTCTGTCTTTGACGCTTCCTGCCGGATTGAGGTACTCAAGCTTTACAAGAAGTGTTGCTTCCAAACCAAGTTCTTTTTCTATGTTTACTGCTTCCACCAGTGGTGTATTTCCGATCAGTCCTAATGTTCCTTTATAAATCTTTGACATTTTGCTTCCTACCTTTCCTACTTTTTCGGTATGTTTTCTTGATGAATTTACTATACTACCTTAATTCCTATTTGTCAACTATGTTAGTATGCTTTTGTAATTTTTATTTTTCATGCGCGCAAGCGCAACAACATCGCATTCGTCCCCACATTCGCTTTTCTTTTGTCATTATCCTGCACGCTCCCTTCCGTTCTTTAAACTAAATAAAGCCAATCCTTATATTTCCTATTGTTTCGATAGGTTTTGTGGATTGGTTTTATTATATTACCGCTATGTCATATTTGTCAAGTATGTTTTACAGTTTTATCTGTATATCAAATCAATAACATTTAATATTCCATAATGCTCCGCAACCATCTTCAGCCCTTTTTTAATTTTTTCATGGCTATAATTCCCGGACAATAATTCATCTTCCGTCAATTCATTTAGATATCCATAGAATACAAGTGCTTTTTCCAAAGCTCCTTCTTTATTCGCATCTACAAGTGTTAGTATTTTCTCTTCCATCTTCTTAATATTGTCTATACCGCTTTGTCCGTTCGCAGCTTCTAACATTTTTATTTTCACCTTTAATTGCTCCATCTGAAATATCTACAGGTGTACCTATATCCTTGTTTAATAATAATTTCACCATTGTTCTGATAACTTCATTATTTATTCTTATTATATAATCCTGCTCATACATATATTTCACTCCTCCGATTATTAAATCATTCCAAAACTGGATGTTCCGAAATTTTAATACTAGTGTATCTCCGAAAAATACTTTCTCTAAAATATTATACATCCCGGTATCTTCCCGTGTACACTTTTATATCACAAAAGCTGTCTGGTTAGTTTTCCGATGAAATTGCATTACAGCTTTCTAATATTGCTGATCCTGACCGACCAAGCGAAAATGTAACTTTGGATGTCAGCTGGTAGAACGGAATTCTGTCTCTACACAATAACGAAATGATTAATAACTTTTTTATAATATGAACCATATAATAGAAACCGGTATTATCTGTCTTCTGTGATCTTACCGTCTTCTATATAAAGGATTCTTTCCGAATATTCCGCCACACTGATATCATGTGTAACCATGATGATCGTCTTGTGCATTTTAGAATGGATCGTGCTGAATACATCCATTACAATCTCTGTTGACCGGGAATCGAGGTTTCCGGTCGGCTCATCTGCAAAGATCACATCCGGCTGATTTACCAGTGCTCTGCAGATAGCCGTTCTCTGTTTCTCTCCTCCGGATAATTCATATGGATATTTTCCCAGAAGATTTTGGATTTGAAAAGAAACCGCCAGTTTTTCCGCTTCTTCTTTACATACTTTATCATCTTTATGATCAAGGATCATCGGAAGCATAATATTTTCAAACACAGACAATGAATCCAGCAGATAATAATCCTGGTATACGAATCCCATGTCCTGACGTCTGATCCTCGCAAGACGGTCTCCTCTTAGTTCTTCGCTGTCGACTCCTTTAAAATACAATTTTCCTGATGTCGGACGGTCGATCAGTCCAAGTAACTTTAACAATGTCGTCTTACCGGATCCGGATTTTCCCATGATAGAGATAAATTCCTGTTCTCTGATTTCCAGATTGATGTCTTTTAGTACTTCAATTTCTGTCTCCCGCCGATCCGAAATCACATATTTCCGGGACATATTTTCCGTTCTTAATAATACATTATCTTTCATCTCTCATCCCTGCCTTTCTGGAAATACCTGATATACTGCCACAACATACAGCATTCTTAAGAGAAGTACACCAGCTGTTAACACCCCTTCCATTCGTATACACATTTCTGCTATGGCCTCTGGAAACATCCTTGCTCTCAAAACAGCTCTAAGGAATAATACCATTGCTGCAAGCATGATACATGTCGGGGAAACATAATAGAAACAAATCTCTTTCCGATAAACCTTTCTTCTTTCTTTTCCACTCATTCCCAGGTTTTTAAGAAATCTTTCCTGTAAAATAATTTCCTTTAACTCCATCTGACACATCGTATAGAAAATAATCATATCTACGATTATGACCATAATCATCAGATAACTGTTGATCAGAATTTTTACTGCCCTTTCTGATGTGATATCTGCTTTTGCACTCTCCGAACCATAATGAAATCTTACGGTAGAATCATAGTTTCCTATATATTGGTGTGCCTCTTCTTTCTTTTCCAGCAACTGGTCTATCCGTTCCAGCATCTTATTTCTATTATTTATTCCTGATTTTACAGATATCAACACCAGTTTTATCGGTCCTTGGATTATCGTTGCTTCTCCGTAATAGTTCTTTGCATCTTCGGCTGGAATTCCCCAGATTGCATCTGTTTTTTTCCATTCTTTTTCTTCCTTTTCAAAGTATTTATCCGAAAATACAACGATGTTCTCACTTTTTTCTGTACTATAGCATCCGGTCAGACTCCCTATTTCTTCTCCCGTTACCACTCTTTCTATATAAGTATTTTTCTTATCTCTCCAGTCATACTCTGCGGCTGGTACACCTATGTGAAGATTTGGCCGGGATTTTCCATAAAACCAGTCCATCGGCTGTGCTTTTACGGAACGATCCTGCTGGTGTACCAGGTAAACCTTTTTCCCTTCTGCGTCCAGATCCATCTTTTTGGCTTTATCCTCTTTATAGATTGCTTTTTTTAACCTGTGATATGTCGTCTCTGAAATTCCAATCTCCTGTCCCTGAATCCGTTGTTCCGCTCCCCTTTCGTCACGTTCTGTTTTATCTGCCGTTGCAACACGCACCATCGGATATTCCTCAATATGAATATCTGACTTATATGTTTCTTTCAAATTCTTTAAAAGCTTTTCATCCTTATCATCTGCAATACACATAAAGTCATATGGATATAATGATGAGACCGGCTCTGCGGTAGCCGTACTGATTACCTGGAATCCAAAATAAAAACAGACCAGAAAATTCAGTATAAAGAACAAGACTCCATATCTTACAACCGTTTTAGACCGGTAATACAATTTATTGCGTTGCAGCAGATGACGGTAGTAGTTTCTTTCCTGCTTGTTCCGTATATAACTTAATATCAATGCCATACCACTTCGCAATATCAGATATGTTCCGGCAAAGAACAGACCAAGCAAATATACACTTTCATGATTATAAATTTTCCCATATTGTACTATGGCATAACTACAGCAACAGATTCCTATTACCAGTTTTCCACCCGTAAACCTTCCGGTCAGCTTTTCTTTTCTTACACTTTCCTGTGTACTGGTTATGATTCTAAAATCTGCTTCCAGTTCTTTCATAAGTAAAAAACTCAGTCCGTAAATTCCAAGAGCGAACAGACAGATTACCGGAAACGTAAGCTTTGAATAACTGCCGGTCTTTCCTTCTATACCGACCGTATCCGTAATAAATTTCCGGAATATCAAAAACAGTCCTTTTCCCACAAAGAAACCAATGAACGTTGCGGCCACATAGCAAATACCTGCTTCTGTCCAAATCATCTTCCTGGTATCTGACATTGATATTCCCATTCTTTTTAATAACATATACTGTGGAATACGTTTTCCAAGATAAGAAACCATTACCGTAATGATCAGAACGATAGCACAAAATAATAACAACATTCCCGCATAGACAAATTGACGGCTGATTCCGTCCTCCTGTAGAAACAATACCTCACTAGAATGCTTCGCCGAAAGGATCTGATAGCACATACTTCCGGAATATGCAATTGCAACGATCAGTGTCTCACAGATAATTAATAAAATTGTTTCTTTTCTGTTATACAGCATGTTTTTCCAGATGACTGTCTGGAATAAATTATTTTGTTTCTTTTCCGCCCGTAGATCTTTTATTCTCTGCATATTCCAATCCCCCTTGTTATTTTCTTAATGGGATTGTAAGCCTTCAAGTTACTTGAATGTCAATAGAATATACAGAGAACCCCGGAACAGACAATCACTGTGTCTTACTTTCTTTTATCATTTGCACAAAATATTCATGTACACTTGTGTCATCATTCAGCTCTGGATGAAATGCTGTCGCAAGCTGATTTTCCTGTCTGGCCGCTACCACTTTTCCATCTACTACAGCCAGTGTCTCTGCATTTCCATAGACATCAGCAATATATGGCGCACGGATGAATGTCATTGGAATCTTTCCAAGTCCTTTCATCTCATCTTCTGTGTAAAAACTTCCAAGCTGCCTTCCATAAGCATTTCGCTTTGCCAGAATATTCATCGTACCAAAGCATTGGACTCCATCTTCCACCTGATCTGCCAGCAGGATCAGACCGGCACAAGTTCCAAATACCGGAAGTCCGTCTTCAATCTTCTCTTTTAATATATCGTAAATATCCAGCTCGATCAGAAGCTTTCTCATAACGGTGCTTTCCCCGCCCGGAAGGATCAGTCCGTCAAAAGAACGATCCAGATCTTCTTTTTACGGATTTCGAAATGTTCCACGCCCAGGCGATCCAGCATCTGTCCATGTTCTAGGAATGCTCCCTGCATTGCCAAGATTGCAATTGTCATTTTACTTTCCTCTTTCTGCCATTAATAATTCAATTTCCTGTTCATTGATTCCTACCATTGCTTCGCCAAGATCTGTTGAAGTTCAGCAATCAGTTTGGCATCTGTGTAGTTCGTAACTGCTTTCACAATAGAAGCCGCACGTTTTGCTGGATTACCAGATTTGAAGATTCCGGACCCTACGAATACACCTTCTGCTCCAAGCTGCATCATCAGTGCCGCATCTGCCGGTGTCGCAACTCCGCCTGCTGCAAAGTTTACGACCGGAAGCTTTCCATTTTCATGAACATATTCCACAAGATCAACCGGAACCTGTAACTGTTTTGCTGCTTCGAATAATTCGTCTGCTCTTAAGTTCTGGATGCGGCGGATCTCCGCATTCATGGCTCTCATATGACGTACTGCCTGTACAACATCTCCGGTTCCCGGCTCGCCTTTTGTACGGATCATGGATGCACCCTCTGCGATACGGCGGAGTGCCTCGCCGAGATCTCTTGCACCACATACAAATGGTACTTTGAACTCTTTTTTATTAATGTGGTAAATGTCATCGGCCGGTGAAAGTACTTCGCTTTCATCAATATAATCAATCTCAATTGCTTCCAAGATCTGCGCTTCTACAAAATGTCCGATTCTGCACTTTGCCATAACCGGAATGGATACCGCTTCCTGAATGCCGCGGATCATCTTCGGATCGCTCATACGGGATACACCGCCTGCTGCGCGGATATCTGCCGGGATTCTTTCCAGTGCCATGACTGCACATGCACCTGCTTCTTCTGCGATCTTTGCCTGCTCCGGAGTTGTTACATCCATGATAACTCCACCTTTTAACATCTGTGCCAGCTGCTTATTTAATTCATATCTGTTCTCTTTCATAATTCCTGTACCTTTCCTATCTGTTTTCTGTGAATTTTCTTTGAGTCCTATCATACGCTCATCTGGTATTTTTTAAACAGCCAGTTTTCATGTTTTTATGCATACCAGTTTTGCATAAAAAGACCTTGAAAACCCAAACGTTTTCAAAAGATCCTTTTTAGCCTTCTCTTTAATTAAAATCATTCTATTTCAAATGTCTTATTTTTCAAGCCCGAACGTTTCCACAACCACAATCCAGACACGATAACTAATAAACCTCCGCCTATCATTCAACTTCATAGACTACATTTTCTTTAAAAGTTGTCATAACCGGAAGTGCCGAGCACACAATCGCAATCACGCAGATTACCAATCCATATACCCAAGAAAGCATCCCCACTTTTATTTTTTGTCATCTGATACAACCCAGGTTTATCAACCTTTTTCCGTTTAATTTTAATATATGCCGCAAATAAAAGAACATATGGAAACAACGATGTCAACGCGGTCATAGTAATTAATACATTGTAAATCGTTTCAACTGCCGGGAAAACTGCAACGCCTGCAAGCAGCAGAGAAACAAGTATCGCCTGAAATAAAATCGCCTTCTCCGGAATGTCATGCTCATTTTTCTTCGTAATCTTCTCCGGAAAGATTCCCGGTTCAGAATATCCAAACAACATCTTTGTCGGTTGTGCAATATACAGCACTACCGCTCCAAATATCGACAAAGTAATTCCAAATGCTACGATCTGAACAAAAAATTGAGGAACTTCCAGGAGATTGCAGGCAATTACTAATGCATCCAAAGTCCCTGTATACGCAAAGATTTCTGACGTCGGCATCAGCATTGTCATACATACCGAACCAATCACATATAATACGCAGATTGTTCCGGCAGCAATCATGATTGCTGCCGGATAATCTTTCTGAGGATTTTTCATTTCAGAAGCGAAGTTTGCTGTAATTCAGCTCCTGTATACGCAAATGTAATTCCCGAAATTGCAACCAGCGAATTCATATTTAGCTTTGGGGTCAATGTTGCTATCGTATACTCAGATGCACTTGGTGCCTTTTTGAACACTACCACTGCCAGAATTGCCATACCAATCAGACACACCGTCGGTACCACCGAACCCAGCGCACCTACACTGGTAAAGTATTTTCCAAATTTCATACCACGCATACTCGCAAACGACAACGCCCAGAAAACAACCAACGACATAATCAATACTAATATTTTGTTATCTGCAAGTTCTGGTTTCCCAATCATGTAAGTAAAATTGATTGAGAAAAATGTCAGAAAAGATGCATACCAGAAAATAAGTGCCGTCCAATGCATCCAGGATACTAAAAATCCATATTTTGTTCCGAATGCAATTTTAACCCAGTCATTCAGACCTCCATCTGTAGGATATGCTGTTGCCAGTTCCGCACACATCAGCGCCTGCGGCACAAAGAATATCAGCATAAATATGATCCACATCGGGATTGCTCCCAACCCCAGGCCAAAACTGTCTGAGGTTGATTTTGCAATCCAGCGGATTCCATAAAGGGCAGATACATTCATAAGCACAAGTTCCCAGAATGTAATACTTTTTTCTTTCAATCGCCTCGCCCCTTTTTAAATTCCATTTCTCTTTACTTTGTAGTCATAATCTCTGTGGAATACATGTTCATCATTAATTGATGCATCCATGTGTCCGGTAATATAGAAGTTATCTTTATCAGCAGTCTGAGTAACAACGATATCACAATCTGTCAGCCATCCATCACGGCCGTTCTTCATCTTCTGCGTAATAGTATATTTGGCTGACAACGGATCTTTGTTGCTCATCGTCAGTTCTCTCTTGAGGTTATGTTCTACTACCGTTCCAATATCATCAAAGCGATAGATACCCTCTCCAAACACTCCACCAACACCGTTTGTAATAGATGTCCATGAATCCGTGAGCAGATCATACTCAATTGTACGGTCTACACGACCAGGTGATAATGTTGTCATCGGAGTAAGCGGCGCACATCTGGCTTCCATATTCGGACCTTCCGCATCTTTTCCTGAGAACATCGGTAATGCAAATTTAGCAGTAGACAGATCCAGTTTTAATGTTGCAAGCTCCGGTGATGGCCAGATCATTGGCCAGAATGAGTTTGCAATAGAAGTCTGATTCTGTGTCCTTTCGGGAAGTTATGTCCACACACATCCAACTGTACTTTTGCTTTATATGTCTTACCTTCTTCAAGGTATACCACCTTATCATGCCCCTCTAAATGCGTCAGATTCATAAGTCCATAAGAAACTCTTGTTGCAGCTCATCCGGATGGATATCACTCAGCTGAGCATACATAAATGCATTTGGCTTATCGCAGGTAAACTCTACCTCAAATTCCGGATATCCAAGAATCTCTACTTCTTCCTCTAATATATCCGAATCAAATACCATTGCCATTCCATCATCTACTCTCATATCTGCCGGAGACTCCCCGAGAACACCTGCTCCCATCCACTCATTTGCCAGGAGTCCGTGATTTGGAAGTGTGCAAAGATCTACGATTTCTTTCTTTGTATTTGCTTCATCCTGAAGATGTCCGTATGTCATAGAAAGTGTTTTCATAGCAACATCTTTTGACGGCCATCCGTCCAATGCAACCCAGCGTCCATCACTAAGCGGATGTACAGTTTCTGGTTCCATGCTGTCTTCCAACCACACCTGTACCATCGGGCAGTCTAATGTGTCGTTATCAACACCTTTCAGCCATTTATCCCACCATTTTGTAGCTTCACCAAGGAAATCAATTGCCGGCTGAGGCATTCCGTCATGAGCAAATACATGTGCCCAAGGTCCGATCAGTGCTTTTCTCGGAACACTTAATCCTTCCATCAAAGTTAATACACTGTTTGTATAAGAATCAGCCATCCATCCAGTGCAAATACAGGAACTTAATATCGTCATAATTCACACTTACAGAGCCGTGTTTCCAGTAATCATCTCTTGTCTGATGTTCCATCCAGTTAGCCGGCCAAAGTGGCATTTCCTCCAAACGTTTAACAGACTCTTCTTTCCATGTATCCGGTTTGATCTCCGAATCAATCGCGCGGCACATGTATGCCAGCATAATATTGCCCCACCAGAAGTTATCATTCAACAGGCATCCACCTTTATAATGAATATCCTGTGTATATCTGTCATCAACAAATCCTACACAGATGATCGCTCTTAATCCTTTTGGCTGTCTTGCCGCAACCTGCAATGAGTTAAACCCACTCCATGATTTTCCCATCATTCCGACATTTCCGTCACACCATGGCTGCTCGGCAATCCATTCGATGCATTCTACCGCATCATCCTGTTCCTGTTTCAGGTATTCATCATAGAAACACTGGTCAGACTCTCCTGCTCCACGCATATCTACGCGAACTACGTTATATCCCATACCTGCAAAGAAACCATACATCGGTTCATCTCTTCCACGCATTCCATCTCTCTTACGATACGGCTGTGTCTCAAATATTGTAGGAACCGGTTTATCTGTCTTAGGATGCCAGACACGCGCCGAAAGGCGGCAGCCATCAGACATTGTAATCCATTCGTTCTCGATCACATCCCACTCGTAAGGAAATTCATCTCGCGCCATTACTCTTTTTACTGTTGATTCTACTTTAGCCATAATTTAACCCTCCTTCTTTTTATTATGCTTCTGTAGCATCTGCTTTTTTCTTTCCATACTTTTTTGTCCAGATAATCGCAACGATTAATCCAATCACGCCCATCGCGATCATATACAGGAAATTCAGTGATATCCCTGATATCCCGGATAAGTATCTAACAATTTACCTGCGATTGTATAACTCAAAACTTCCGGCAAATATCCAAATGTGGACGCCATACCAATTGCAACTCCTCCTAATTCCACCGGAATACCACCTTCTGAAATAAACGAGAAGTACAGACCAAGTTTATAAACATACCTGCATATACCAGCACACAAGCCGCCACAACCAATATCATTCTGCTATCCGAAGCCATTTTGCCTGTAACGTCCATGATAACCACACCGGCGATCATCAAAATATAACCAACAATCATTGTATGGCTTCTTCCGAATTTATCTCCGGAAAATCCACCAAGTGTTGCCGCAAACGGACGGATGTACTGAGACATAACCGTTAAGATTGCTGCGATCACAGCTGTAACTCCGATGATATTACTTGCATAAGGAGTAAAATAATATGATGACATATTAAAAGTATAACTTGTGTACATCATGATAATAATCAACCACATAACCGGCATCTTTAACACTCTGATAATATCTTTAAATGAAACAGTGCTTGAAGTTCCGTCTTCTTTAACGGTCTCAGGCTCCTTCAACAGGAAAATAAAGATAATACCTACAATCAACGGTGCCAACGAATAGAACCAGATAATTCCTTTAATTCCGAGAGTCGGCATTGCCTTTCTCTGAAAAATTCCAAAAATCGCTGTTGCCACTGCAAGATGTGCCGCATTGAATACACCTCGCCCACCTTCAAAGGTTCCATAAGCACGGCTTTGTTCCTCCTCAGTTGCCTGAATTCTGACAATCTTCATAAGCGCAGGCCAGAAAGTCAAAAGAGATGTAACACCCCATAATCCATAGATCACTACCAATGCATAGAAATTATTAACAAACAAATGAAGCAATCCACCCAAACCAGTTGCAATCATCGAAAAAATAAGCAGTTTTTTCGCTTTGATTTTATCGGCCAATACTCCACCGATAATATAAGAAAATACACCCAACACGCCGTAAGCACTTCCTAAAAGTCCCATCTGCGTATTAGTCAAGTGATACATTGCCTGATACGTATCATAGTAATATGATCGAAAATATGGCAATCCATAAATAATTGAGCCGGCAAAAGATAACAAAAGAATGGTTCCTATATTCTTCTTGTATCCTACTTTTGCTTCCTTAGACATAATCTCCTCGCCTCCATTCAGCTTTATAACGTTTTATGAGTACTCTTTTCATTAATAATTATTGCACATTGATAATCTATTCACAAATTTATCTAGTTTCTTCATTCGACAATAATTTTTACTATTATTTTCATTATACGAAAATTCTATTTAGAAACCGCAGCATCTGTCTATTACTTTTCCTATTTTTTATCTATTTTCATACATTTTTTTCATATTACAAAAAATTGTATGAAATAGATAAAATAATTCGCATTAAATTTATTGAATTTAAAGCATCTTCCTTTACGATGGAGTAAAATAAAAGAAAAAACTTTGTCGCAAAGGAAGAAAAATGAACAGAGAACAGGAAAGAGACAAAAGAAGACCGGAAAAGAATCCAGTTGTTGAATACAATAAGATTCAAAATAAATATTACCCAGAGTTATTTGCCAAATTTGCTGAGGTGAATGATCCGCGAAATCAAAGTTATATTGAATATCCAGTGAGGGTTATGCTTGGAACCATGTACTACAAATGCATAAGCGGAATTTCAAGTATGCAGGAAATGACACTGAAATTTAATGATGATGCAGTTGTAGAAAATCTCTACTCATTCATGAGTGAAGAAAAGAAGGAGTATCTTCCTCATGGTGTTATAGAGAATGAATTTTTGGCAAGACTGAACCCAGAGGAACTGGAAAAAATACAGAAAGATATTGCTTATTCTATGATCCGTAGAAAAACATTTGATGATGCCAGGGTGTTGAAAAGGTGGCAGATCATTATTGACGCCACAGAACTGGATGAGGGATATCAGAAAAAGAATGAATATTACCTGAGCCGCTGCTATAACCGTGGAGAAGCAGATGAATTTACGAAGTATCACAGAAGCGTGCTCGAAGCAAAACTTATCTGGGGAATAACCTTGTATGCAGTATAGCATCTGAAGCGATCAGAATTCTGAGGAATATATCAATCAGAGTGAAAAAAAATAAAACAGGACTGTGAAAGTAAAGCATTTATCAGAGTTGCAGAAAAGATTAAGAAACAGTTTCCGAGACTTCCGATCATTATAACGGCAGATGGGTTGTATGTCAGTCAGAAAGTTATACAGACCTGCACAGATAACGGCTGGAATTATATCATCCGTTATAAAGAAGGAAGTGCATCATCCATAGCCAAAGAATATCAGTCATTGCCGGAAAAAGAAAAGATAGGTTCAGAAATAGAATATCAGAATCAGATTATGTTTCAGAATACAGATGTAAATCTGACATATTATACAGGAAAGAAGATTAAACCAGATGAAAAAAAAGAAACAACAGAGTTTGCATGGATTGCAGACATTACAATCACAAAAAACAATGCCAGAAAAATAGTAAATGCGGGAAGAAACAGATGGAAGATAGAAAATCAGGGATTCAACCGGCAGAAGCATTGGCGGGGGAATATAGAGCATGCATGCAGCTGGAATGAACAGGCACAAAAGAACCATTATCTGATGGAGCAGATAGCAGATTTCATAAAGCAGATTTCATAAAGTAGCTTTATGAATATTATTACCTGAAGAAAAATGAAATAAATTTACCTTTCAAAACTAACAAAAATTTTGCCTAGTAGCATTTTTTATCAGAATATGTTAGAATCTTTTTATACTTTTTAGTTTTTATCAACTAACATTATCAAAAACATCAAGGAGGGATAATATGGATTCTTGCGATTTTTACACAACACTTGGCAAAAAGCTTCGGGCAAGACGCCGGACCAAACACATGACCTTAAGTGATCTCTCCAAAAAATTGAACAAAAGCGTTGCCACGATTTCCAAATACGAAAAAGGAGAGGTTCTCATAAGTATTGATACTCTGGTAGACATTTGTCAGATTCTGAATATCGACATAGCCTCTCTGCTCCCCATAACTTCAACCGATAAAAGCGCAGCCGAAATTGCAAGGTACCAGAATTATTTTTCTGACAAACTTTATCTTTATTGGTTTAACGGAGAAAAGAACTGCTTGCAGAAGGCAGTTCTGGAAAATAAGAATTTGTCATTAACTGCTACGATGTATTACGATGTCGATGACATATCCAACTACTACGAAGCGAATTATATTTACGAAGGCGATATTACCTACAGCGATACATGTACGGTTTTTATCCTTGTAAATACAAAGCCGCCTTTTGACATTCTGACGTTGCGTCTTCCGTCAATCGGCATTAATTCCATGCACGTTGTCGGTCTGATTTCCACGATTACGTACTTTTATCAGAGTATCGCCATGAAAGTGATTGCCAGCGAAAATCCGCTACCGCTTAATGATGAATTGAAAAATGCTCTTCACATTTCTTCAGATGAATTAAAGAATATCAAACGTACAAACTTTTTCTTTGCACAATAGTCAACAAAAATAGTCTACGCCTATTCAACTCCCCTGCCCCTCGTTCGAGGGCACTGAAAAAGTAGATTATACCGTTCTATATTTGGTACAATGTATCTATCAAATATAGGCGGTGTTTTTATAATCGAACAACAGCAGAAATTGGTGCTAAATCTCTACATGGAAATATATGAATTAATAATCCCAAAAGATAATCTTCTCCGGCAGATAAAAGAATTGGTTGATTTTAGCTTTATTTATGATGCATTGCTTGCTAATTATTGTCTGGATAACGGAGGAAATGCAGTTCCACCTATCCGAATATTTAAATATCTTCTTTTGAAATCAATTTACGATTTATCAGATATTGATCTGGTTGAACGTTCTAAATACGATATGTCTTTTAAATATTTTTTGGACATGGCTCCAGAAGATGAAGTTATAAATCCAAGTTCATTGACAAAATTTCGGAAGTTACGTTTAAAGGATATGAATCTTTTGGATATGCTGATTGCCAAAACAGTTCAGTTAACATTAGAAAAAGGAATTATTAAGTCAAAATACATTATTATGGATGCAACGCATACAAAATCAAAATACAATCAAAAGACTCCCCCGTCAAGTACTCCAGGAACAATCAAAAAACTGCGCCGTAGCATCTATGAAATTGATGAAACAATGAAAGAAAAATTTCCTGATAAAAACACAGATGATTCTTTAGAAAAAGAACTAAAATACTGTAAACAGCTTATTGATGTTATAAAAGGAAATGAAGAAATTTGCAGTTATCCAAAAGTGCAGGAAAAATTAAAATCTACTAGAAGAATCTGTCACTGATGACATGGAACATTTAGAAACTTCAAAGGATGAAGATGCAAAAACTGGTCATAAGACAGCCGATACTTCATTTTGGGGATATAAAACACACATAGCAATGACAGAAGAACGGATCATCACAGCTGCCACAATCACCAGCGGCGAAAAAATAGATGGCAAAGAACTGCCAAAACTTGTACAAAAAAGTAAAGCTGCTGGGATACAGATTGAATCAGTCATTGGAGATATGGCTTATTCTGAAAAGACAAATATCGAGGCGGCAAAAAAGGTGGTTATGAACTGATAGCAAAATTAAATCCGGTTATTACACAAGGTAACCGAAGAAAGGAAGATGTGTTTGAATTTAATAAAGATGCCGTCGCATCTATCGAAGTTTCAACCAATGGCGAACTGCTATCCTTTCTTCCTTTGGTTACGACCCTTTGAAATACCCTGAATGCAACCATCAAATGGAATTTTAGAACTCTATTACAACCACCAACGCGTATCCCTCCAAGAACTTACGAGAAATCCATGTCCAAATCTCGTGGAAAGCGTTCTTCTGCATAATTCTTTTTCGATTATCTGTGTTATAATCCTCTAAAGGAGGAACATTACCATGAAATCTAACATTGAGGAATTACGCAAAAAAATATAAATAATCCACCTGAAGGAATGACATCTATGGACATTCGCAACATGAGCGAAGATGATCTTCTGGATATGGATTATTTCTTAAATGAAGATAATCTGTTTGATGACGAGGCTGGTGTAGAAGGTTTTTACATCTTCTAAATCGGTGTCGTTCTATCTGTGTGCCCGCCTCTGTGCGGCTATTTTCGTTCAATGGTTCGCCCAAAATCGAACTTTCCTATAAAATAAAAAATACAGCAGACTTTTGCCTGCTGTACATTTTCTTGTTTTTTATTCATTTACATTTACAGATCCAGCTTGCCGCACTTCTCTTCATGATTATTTACCAAATCTGCAAGTGTCACACTATCCACATACTGGTCGATTACTTTCTTAAGTCCTTCCCAGAACTCAAGTGTGGAACACTGATCCTGTCTCTCGCAGCGATTCGGCACGTCATCCAGACACGCAATCGGCGCAAGGCTTCCTTCCGTTGTACGGATAATATCTCCGGCTGTATATTCTTCCGGCTCTTTCGCCAGCATATAACCACCGTTATTGCCACGATAACTTCTTACATATCCGGCCTTTGTCAGCATCGGCATAATCTGTTCCATATATTTTAATGTAATTCCCTGTCTTGCCGATATGTCTTTCAGACGAATATATTCCCCATTTGCATTCTCCGCCAGATCAATCATAATTCTCAGTGCATATCTGCCCTTTGTTGATATCTTCATAGTACTTCACCTTTCATCCGGGTCTCTTCTCCCGGTTCATCTCCTACTTAATTACTATGATATCACATTTTTTGACAAATGCCAATCCTCCGAACCATTCGTCCGTTATTCTTTTTTCGCCTTTTTTTAATCCTGGAATGTCTTCAAAGCATCAATTGTTCTCTGAATCGGATCTTCCAGTGTCCATCCAAGCATAGCCGTGACTCGCCGTTGCATGGATGATCTTCTCATCGATTCCCTGTTCTTTCATGATCTCCTGCGATTTGATACAGTGTTCTTCCGGATATTTTTCAAAATCCAGATCGTGTAATCTACTTTATTTTATGCAGAGAAGACATTGCAATGGAATCACTTAGTTTTTGCCAGAAATTTTTTGTAACTGCTATCAATTGCAAATGCTCCAAGCGGTGCAGTCAGTACAATTGCAAGCACCGCTACCGTCAGAACCACATCGCCACAGGCAAATCCAAGCGCCAGCGGGATTCCTCCGATTGCAGCCTGTACGGTTGCTTTCGGTGTGTATGCCATCATCGTAAATAACTTTTCTTTTCCATTCATATCCGTTCCAAGCAGACATACAAAGACCCCTGCCATTCGGAAGATCAGTGCGCCACAGATTAAAACGACTGCCTTGAGTCCTACATGAGACAGATATCCGATATTTACAGTCGCACCAACCAGTACGAATAAGAATACCTCTGCTGCCACCCATAATTTCCCGCATTTCACAGATATCCTTTTTGCCACTGGTTCCCTGTATTTCTGCAGACTGACACCCAGAAACATCACCGCGATCAATGCAGAAAATGTAATTGCCGTTGTCATATGATCTTCCGCTGCTACCAATAGGAAGGAAATACTAAGCATGATCAATACCTTTACCGTATCACGGATATGTACTTTTTCATAATATTTTGCAAGAAGCCAGCCGGTTAATAATCCTATGACAATTCCCAAAATGATCGATACCGGAACATTCAGGAAACTTACCACAGATACGCCTTTTCCCTGCATAATTCCCGTAAATGTCGTAAACAGCACAATCACATATACATCATCCACGGATGCTCCGGCCAGGATCAACTGTGGGATTCCTTCCTCAGTCCCATATCCTTCTTCCATTAATTTCACCATACGGGGCACAACAACAGCCGGTGAAACTGCGGCAAGAACAGAACCTAAGATCGCCGCTTCCAATAACGAAAGTCCAAGTAATCGCGGTGCCAGAACCAGCATACCTAAAAGTTCAAAACTTGCCGGCACAAAACACATCATTACCGCAGGACGTCCGATTTTCTTAAGTCCCGAAATATCAAGTCCCAATCCGGCCCGCATCAGAATGATGATCAGTGCCATTTTGCGAAGTTCCGACGAAATATTCAGGATATTTTCATCCAACAGGTTCAACACATATGGCCCAAGAACAATACCGGTGAGTAACATTCCCAGAAGTCCCGGCAGTTTTAATTTTTTACAGATCCAGCTCATACTCATACCACAGAGCAGGATCAGTGCAATACTTAATAACATAAAAATTCCTTCTTATTCATCTTTTTTAAACCAGGACAATAAATCCCTCCGCATTAATTTTTCCATTAAATTCAGATTCGGGTCCGAATGCTCCAACTCTCTGGAATATCGGTATACCGTATCTACACATCTTCCATCTCCAGCATCTTCTCATTCTTCAGCCACTGTGCCATCAGAAGTTCATGGATCAAAAGCACACTGACTACTGCCATCTGTACCTTCACATATGCCTCTCCGTCATAGACTGCACCGCAGAAATAGGTACTGATGAAATATACCAGGAGCTGCTCATACCAGATTTCATAGTCCGGCATGTGTGTATTCAGCCATGTGTGGAATTCCTGCTTATTCTTTGTATACTGTTCTTTGTACTTTGTACATTGTTCTTCACTATCGCTACAACCAATATCTCCGTAGAGTAAACTTTCTGCCTCAAGAAGATGTGGTTCCCAGTCATCCCTTAAGCGTTCCATCAGATACTGATTCTGGAACATTTTCTTAGTAAATGCATAGTCCTCATCTTCTGATAATTTTGCTTCCACAAACCGAATCGCCTTCTCTGTCTGGTATTTTTCAAATACGTCGTCTATAGAAAATATATCCTCTCTTTTGATCCGCACCTGTAAGTCATGTGCGATCGCCAGCACCAGTCCTACACGCAAATCTAATTTTTTACTTCTGTCCTGAAGAATATCGATCATCACTTTTCTTGCATCTACCAGTTTCGAATACAGAAACGGATCAAAATCATCGTATTCTTCTTCTTTGTTGCTTTCATAAGTAAGGAAACGCACCGGTTCCTTTTTACCAAGCAGAATCCTTGCCACCTCCGGACAGGATACAGACAGTGTCATCTCCCTGACATCTTCAAATTCTTCCACATGCCTCGGGTACATCTTACAGGTTCTGCACAGGCTCTTCTCACCGAGCGCAGTATACATATCGCAGAGATTCTCATCATTTAAAAAGGCACATCTCTTATTCTTGTCCTGCTTAAATGTTCCCTCTTTCCAGTTAATAGATCGTCTTAATCTTTTTTTGAATGATCCGGTTACTTTTTTATATTTTTTCAGTGCTGCTTCGTCTGCCACGATCTGCCAGCCGGCACAGCAGGTATCTTCACATTCTCCTGCAATGCAGGAAAATTCATGATAATAATCTGGTATTGTATATAACATTATGCTACCTCTCTTTCCAACTTTACACAGTATAACACAATTTTTATCTCAATACATTCAAGCTGTCCGGCTTTGTAGATTTTCATAATTTTTTCATTAACTAAGCCAGCAATACTTCGCTTAACATTCCATATACACTATCCGGAAGATGCATAGCCTGTATAATTCCAAGCATTTCATTGGATGTTTTTCCTTCTTTCATATAAGCATATATCTTTTCTTTTACTTCATATTCGATTTTGCCTGATATAATAATGCAAATATTTCTGCTGGTTTATTATTTTCCCTCAAAAGGTATCCTTTAGAAAAACTTATCGTGATCTGTTCTGTTACTTCCGTTTCCGGAATATTTACCTGACATATATGACGCTTTTCATCATATATTCTTTCTGTTTCTATCGCCTTTCCTCCAACTGTAACCTCGAGATTATCCACATCCGCAATTCCATAAAATTCCATTTTCCATGTCCTACGCTTTGGAATAACATCAAGATTTCCATTTGCCGGATGGATTGTAAATTCATTTTCATTTATCCATTCCAGTTTTGTCTGCGCCCAATTTTCTTCTTTATCTTCACATGTATCTCCTGTATCTTCCATCAGTATAAATGCATTCTTTTTGCCCGGAACGATCTTAACTGCAAGTTCTTTTGGATTTTCCACACTGTTCGTATACTCTGTCAGATCTGTCAACGGAATAATTGCACCTTCCTTTGCCAGTACCGGAATATCCTCCAGCGACCGGTAAGTTCCAGCATACGTCCACCGTCATATTTCAGTCCGCTAAAGATATCATACCATTTACCCTCCGGAATCCATGCTTTTACACACGCTGTCCCAGCTGCTTTATCCGTCGGCTCTGTAATCGGACATACAACCAACTCCGTTCCAAAATAATACTCATTTGGCACTTCATATGCTTCCGGCTGCTCTGGTTCCAGGTAATACATTGGACGTATCAATGGCTGTCCGTCATGAGAGGCATGATAATTCATCGTATAAAGATATGGAATCATTCATGTCGAAGCTTCAAATATCGTTTCATAATATTTTCCGATACTGCATTATAATTCCACGGTTCCTTTCCGGTGAATGCACTATTCGAACTGTGCAGACGCATAATTGGAGAGAATACACCAAACTGTATCCATCTGGTGGACAATTCTTCATCTCTGTATCCTTTCATGTGGCCGCCGATATCATGACTCCACCACCCATATCCCACATTACTTGCATTCGCTGTAAAATATGGCTGAAATGCCAGAGATTCCCAGCTAATAATCGTATCTCCTGAAAATCCGACTGGATACCTGTGACTTCCCATTCCTGCGTATCTGGAAAATGTTAATCTTCTTTTTCCTCTTCTTCCACTATCCAGATAATGGTAATGATTCAACATCCACAGCGGATCCAGTCCCGGTATTTTAGACAGTCCTCCCTGCTGCCAGTCCAGCCACCAGAAATCCACTCCCTCTTCTTCATTTGGATGATGTAAGTATTCAAAATAAGCTTTCAAAATTTTGAATTCTGTAACATCAAAGTTCACAGGCTCTTCCTTTTCCCAGTCTCTCCCCATAGCTTCTGCCATCTCTTTATATTTTTCTTCATGAGCCTGCACGCCTCCTGCGGGATGCACATTTAATGTTACCTTTAATCCATGGTCATGGAGCCAGGTCATAAATTCTTTCGGATCCGGGAACAGTTCTTTGTTCCATGTGTAGCCTGTCCATCCGCTTCCGTATTTCGGATCAATATCAACCAGATGCCAGTCCATATCAATCACAGATACGGAAAAAGGAATTTCTTCTTTCTCGAATCTTGTCATCAATGCTTTATATTCCTGATCATTGTAACGGTAAAATCTGCTCCACCAATTTCCAAGTGCATACCGTGGAAGCAACGGTGTCTTTCCAGTGAGATGATAGTAGTCTTTCAGACAATGCTCATATTCATGTCCATACCCCAGGAAATAAATATCAATACAATCTTCCTTTCTCGGCTCTACCCATCCATCTTCTGTTATTACAAGTGACCTGCTGTCATCTAAAATTCCATAACCAAACCTTGAGATGATTCCATGCTCCAGCTCAATCGCACCATCTGCTTCATCCAGCGTTCTTGCTGTTCCTCTGAGATCTGTTGCCTCTTCTCCGAAATGCCAGATGCTATGGTAGACACTGATATTTCCTCTGACTTGAACCGACAGACCGTAATCGGTAAATTTCTGCTTATTATAAACAAGATGAATCTTATCTGTAATAATCTCCAGTGATTCCTCATTTTCTATTACCTGATATTCTGGCACTTTGAATTTACGATCTATCACACATTGTGTTGCTCTGTCTTCAAACTTCCATCTTCACAGTACTCAAGTCTTATCATTCTTCTGTTAATACTGTGAATCTATATTTTTCTCCCTGGATAATCGCTGCGTCTTCCGCATGCCCTTCTGTTTTTATTCTATATAATTCTTCCATCTCTTATCTCCTTCTTATCAATATCATACGGTTCCATATAAGGAAGAATCAGATGCTGATAGCTATTATGACATTAAAAAGTGTCGGCCCTTCTGATCCTTTCTGTAAGGCAAGTGGCAATTTTGTCCAAAATCCATCCCATGGATTGTTGATGATATTGATTTTTACATTCGGATGAATTTTTTCATACTCTTTTTCAATACTTCCAAAATATTGTTAGCGCTAACCTCATTAACAAAACTAGCACTCTCAAATTTATCTGTCAACATTTCAACTTAAATACACTTTTTTCTCTATTTTGTCTAATTTCCAGCGATGTTATTTGTATATTATTACGTATTTTTATTTCTTTTTAGAATAATCTATAAGATATATTCTTTTTTTGATATAATAAATTCATATATTTTAGATTAACGCTAACCTGTCGGGAGATTATTTATGGTAACTTTAAAAGATATCGCAGAACGTGCCGGTGTCAGTATGATGACCGTGTCACGTGTTATGAATAGTAAGGAAGGAAAAGTATCTGAAAAAACTGCATCAAGAATTCGTTCTCTTGCGAATGAAATGGGATATATTCCCAATTCGTCCGCAAGAAGTCTGGCTGCTAAATCTTCTCAGATAATTGCTGTTATCCTTAGAGATTCGAATACGTTTCATCCGCTTTCTGATCCTTATAATGCCTCTTTTTTAGGATTCATTACAAGAGAAATACAAAAGCGTGGCTTTTATGTCATGATTCATTTCGTTCAGGATTTTTCAGACATAACATTTCGTCTTCGTTCCTGGAATGCCGAGGGTGCCATTTTCCTTGGAGTATTTGACGAAGAGATTCAAAAAATTCAAAACAGGAACAAAATTCCTCTGGTCTTTATAGACAGTTACAGTAATGTACGGCAACTTATTAATATCGGAATCGATGATTACAAAGGCGGACAACTTGCAGCTGAATATTTTCTTAAAAATGGTCATAAAACACTTGGATTTGTCGGTCCTTTTACGAAAACAGGAGGGGTTATTTCCAAACGCTATCAGGGCTTTTCTGATACTTTACTGGCTCATCAGATAACACTTTTCGATAAACATGTCTACGATCTGGAACAAATGGATCCGCAGGTATCATCGATTCTATTTCTCACGATTCCTGCCCACCGACAGGTCTTTTTGTATTTTCCGATGAGACGGCCTTACAACTGATCAATATTGCTTCCAACAAAGGATGGGATATCCCTTCCCGCCTGTCGTTTATAGGTTTTGACGATCTTCCGTCCTTTTGTACTTTTCTGACAAGCTTACGACCATTCATCAGGATATTTTCCGTAAGGCAGAAACCAGTTGTAATATTCTTTTCGAACACATTGCAACACCTGACAAGCCAAGTGAGAACATCACGCTTGATGTCAGACTTGTCGAACGAAATTCCGTATGCAGGCTTTCATAGTCAACAACCCCCCGGGCTCTTTAGGAGGTTATCTCCGTTTGCATCGATCGATACGATCAGTGGTCCGAATTCTTTACATGCACGCTCTGTATTTTCTTTCATACCACCTTTACCGATGACCACACGTACACCAGTCTCTTTTACGAATTCGTACTCGACTTTTCCATTCTCATACTTGTTGTCGGTCCTACAGATACCATTTCGAATTTGTCGTTTTCCAGTGGACGGATGATCGGGCCTGCATGGAAGATTGCGTTGTTTCTTACATCTACAGGAAGCGTACATCTTCCTATTTTAGCATATGTAATAAATCCGGAGTTTCCGTTTTGTGTAAAATCACAAAAGGCAGCGCTCATTGTATACTTTATGCATGTTTTTTCTGTTTCTAACGGCTGTAATCACAGTCGAAAAGAACAGGTCCCGCACTCCGGCCTGACCTGTTCTTCCTGACTCTCTAATCTTCTTTTTTTCGCTTCCATCTCTCCACCGCAGTCAGCACTCCGGCCGATATACCGGACATTGCTGCAAGAACTGCAATTGGTGCTACATCTCCTGTCTTGACCGGATAGTTCCGGTAATGGCCATTTTTCCCCGTCGGAGCTATCTCCGGCGCCTGTTCTTTTCCCGAATTCGTAAACATGATCTCGTCCGATTTTCCTTCTGTTCCTTCTTTTTCACACCAGACCACAGCCTCCAGTTCACCTGCCTCTGTACCGGTTACCCGTACCGTCACATCATATACTGCAGTATCATAGGTAACATCTTCCACATTACTGGACTTCTGATAAACCTTATAATGATAATCTTCCGGTTCTTCATAGCATATCGGTCCAAAGCTTTGCTTCTCGTTTTTCCGATCTGAAGTTCTGTCCGGTCCGGCACTGGTATGCCAGCTTTCTCCGGCTCCAGCACGATTGTTCCTGCCGCACCTTGTACACTTACCGGAATCTGGATCTCCACATTCGGTGTTCCGGCATACACTGGAACTGCCATTGTACTGCCTATCCACATAAATAACATTACGCCCGCAGCTGCTATTTTCTTCACACTTCTATATCTTGGATCTTCACTGTTTTCTGCCACCTCCCTCTCTAATTTCCCGATCAGAACTACACGACCATTCGTCTCTGCCTCCGAGCACGTTGATAAAGCAATCAGCGAATTCTCATCCGCCACATTTACATCACGATACTGGACTGCATTCGCCTGAATATAATCAAGCAGATCCTTCAGATTCTCCTTGCGGTATCCATCCGGATGGTAAATCTTTGCATCCGCTGCAGTCACTTTCATACAGGCAAAGAACCGGATTTTCCGTGTTGCATCTGTCAGATAGAGCTTTCCTTTTGGTGCGTTTCAAATATTCTTTATTCGTGAAATCTGCCACATCCGCAAACATTCCACCATTTTTCATGTTGTGTCCATAGACCAGATTATATGGATCGGAGAAATCATCCTTGTTCAGGCATGACAGAAAGATTGCTCCGGACAGTTCGAATTCCCCATATACATTCTTATTAATATATTCCATATCATCCTGCCCCTGCACCACCGGATAATCGATGTTGGTCTTCGGCACCTGAATCCAGGCTTTCACATCCGGATTCAATTTTTTCAGATCTTTCAGCGTCGGATTATCCGCTCCGTCATCTGTCGGCCGAACTTCAACAGTTCTTCATCTGCAAATGATTGGCATAGATCTTATAAGTATCCCATAACGAATACATTCCATAAGAAAGCATCAGAAGGATCAGGATTCCTGCC
>ENA-OQDF01000059-OQDF01000059.1-human-gut-metagenome-genome-assembly--contig:-NODE-59-length-33285-cov-2.430997_pt1 | contig 33285 bp, 34 predicted proteins | sample MGYA00242769_ERZ504597 | MGnify/ENA primary metagenome ERZ504597 (study PRJEB26092, sample SAMD00036305) | human gut metagenome | host: Homo sapiens | study: EMG produced TPA metagenomics assembly of...
CCCTAACGGCTACGTATACCGTTTGTGAGGTTGACGAAGAAGCAATGAAAACGTATGCCGATGTCATTGTTACCAACCAGGATGGCACCGTAGTTTGCGTTGCAAAACATATTTGAAGTTCTTTGAAATAGAACAATAAGCTGAGCATTGCATGAAACTCAAAGATGATAGCGTGCAGCCCAGCGATAAGGAGGGGAACCAATGACAAAGCCTTATGTGGATCATGTAGCAATTCGTTCGCGCAATTTCGAACGAGATTTGAACTTTTTTCAGCAGGTACTTGGTCTTGAAATAACGTTGACTGCCCCAGAAGGACTTGCTCATGACGATGTTGCTTCAATGGAGCAGGTATGGGTAGGAGGCATTCAGCTTCAGCGTGACAACTCGTTTGATCCTACAAAACGAGATCTAGGGCAGCTGACTCATATCGGAATCTCGATAGATGACGTAGAACAAGTACTTGAAAAAGTGTATGCCACAGAGGGTGTGGTGCAGGCAGAAGGTAAGCCACGCAATTGGTTTGTATTGCCAGAAGGCCCCATGATTGAACTAGTGGAGTCATAAGGCTAAAGAAGAGAGGGATCCTGTATGAAGGTTTGTGTTCTTGGAACCGGTTCGCTGGGTAGCACGATTGGCGGCGCTTTGGCGAAAGCGGGCAACGAGGTTCATTTTGTTGGCCGTCAAGCTCATATGGATGCGGTTAACGAAATGGGTTAGTGATGGTCACTCCTACGGGAGAAGAAGTCGCTCATCCGATTGGCCACACAACGCCAGATGGTATCGGGGAATGCGATTTGGTGATTGTGCTCTGCAAGGCATTCGACACCAAGGCAACGATGGAGGAAGGTAAAGAGCTGGTAGGGCTTCACACCGCGGTGATGTCGTTGCAAAATGGACTCGGTGCTGAAGACGCTTTAAGTGAAGTAGTAGGTGCTGATCATGTTATTGGCGGCAAGACCTATATTGGTGGTATGTTGCTAGCACCTGGTCGCGTTCAGGCAACTATCCCTGGAAAAGATACCTTTATTGGTGAACTTGATGGAACGATTACCGATCGGGTAAAAGCAATAGGCTCTGCTTTCGAAGAAGCTGGTATGCATTGCATTGTCTCCGACAACATCATGGGAGTAATTTGGGATAAATTGCTCGTCAATGTAGCAACGGGCGCGGTATGTGGCATTACTCATCTTCCTTATGGAGATATGTATCAAGAAGACAAGTTGGTTGCCACTGCAGTTGCGGCGGTGCAAGAAGGCATGGATGTTGCTGCTAAGGCGGGAGTGAAGCTTACGTACAGCGATCCGATGGATGTTCTTGAGCTTGCTCGTGCGGGTCTTCCGTATGACTTCAAGCCTTCCATTTTGCAAAGCCTAGAAAAGCATCGTCCTACAGAAGTGGGGGTAATTAATGGGGCCGTTGTTGCTCAGGGAGCAAAGCATGGCGTCGCTACTCCCGTGAATGAGACACTCGTTGCGTGCGTTACGGGTATTGAGCGCTATATTCGCGAATACATCAACAAATAGTAACGATGTCATAAGAGAAGTATATAAAAGGGTTATTACCAAAAAGGTACCCTAAGAGTGGTAGCACGTGCCGAGTGCAAAAGTGCTCGGCACGAAAAGAATCCAGGTCTCAGTAAAACAAACACGGTAAGAAAAGTAACAGGCTGTTACTTTAGCGAAGCATTGTCTCTTTACCGCTTTGTTCTATTGGATGAAATAGGGGAAATCAGAGTTCTCGGATCAGAATTTTTTCGGCAGAGTTCTCTGATGCGTTTTAAGCAAAAGCTCTATAGTGCCTACAAGGTTGCACTATAGCGGGGTTTAACAAGATAACGGGGCTCATACAAGGAGGAAATCATGCGTCGTCTCGAAATCATCAATGGACCAAACAACAATTTCTACGGTATTCGTAACAAGGGCCAATACGGCAATCAGCTTTACGCGGATCTTATTCAGGAATTAACTGAATACGGCGCTACTTTAGATTTTGAAGTACATGCCTTTCAGTCCAACTGTGAAGGTGCTTTGATAGACCACTTGCAGGAACTCTACTATGAGGCAGAAAAAGCAGGACAGAAGATCCCGGTAATTATGAATCCCGGTGCATTTACTCACTATAGCTATGCATTGATGGATGCTATCGAGTCGGTACATGAACTTGTTCCTGTAGTTGAGTGCCATATGTCTAATATCCATAAGCGTGATGAATTCCGTCATAAGTCAGTAACGGCATGCGAATGTATCGGTCAGATTGCTGGCTTCGGTAAGAATAGCTACAAGCTTGCAATGCATGAGTATGACATGCTTGTCAAAGCAGGTGAGCTGTAAGAATAACAATCCTTTTGGGATTTAATCCCCCTCCTCTTCGGGTTGCTTTTCTTAATTGAGAAGCAACCGATTTTTAGGGATGGTGTTTTCGCAGAACAAAAATTGGAGTACCCTAGAAAGACCTGCATTTTGTGGGGTATAAGAAGCTACATTTAGTGGATTATTTCGAGTGAAACGCAGCGAAATTTCCCAAGAGAGAAGGAAGAGGCAATGTTAAAGGCGGGTATCGTGGGCGCAGCTGGGTATGCGGGAGCAGAACTGGTGCGTATTATTCTGCGACATCCTGAATTTGAATTGTGCGTTGCTACTTCCAACTCGGATGAGGGAGTTTCTCTGGCATCACTCTATCCTGCTTTTACGGGGGTAACTGACCTTACGTATACAAGGCACGATAATCCAGATCTGTTTTCGTGTGATGTAGTTTTTTTAGCAACTCCTCATACGGTTGCTATGAAGTCTGCACCTGGTTTGCTTGAAGCAGGGGTTACCGTAATTGACCTTTCTGCTGATTATCGTCTACGCGATCAGGCAACGTATGAAAAATGGTACAAGGTAGAGCACACCTCTCCTGAATTGTTAGAGCAAGCCGTGTTTGGCTTGCCAGAGCTTAATTCTGAAGCTCTAGAAAAAGCCTCAGACATGCATGCATCAGGCAAGGCGGTGTTGGTTGCCTGCGCGGGATGCTACCCAACCGCAACCTCGTTAGCTGCTTTTCCTGTAATTGATATTTCCGAGGGAATTGTAGTGGCAGATGCTATTTCAGGGGTTTCGGGTGCAGGACGTAGCGCTACTGCGCGAACTCATTTTGTATCTGCCAACGAAAACTTTGAAGCATACGGGGTAACAAGTCATCGTCACACTCCCGAAATTGAACAGATCTTAGGCATTCCTGGTCGTCTGATATTCACTCCTCATTTGGCGCCTGCTTCTCGAGGTTTGCTTTCAACGGTGACTATCCAGTTAAACGAACAAGCGCGCTTACAAGAAACGCAAGAATCGATTCATCGACGATATGTTTCAGCTTATGCCGATTCTTCTTTTGTTTCGGTGCTTCCCTTAGGACAGCAGCCAAAAACTTCTTCAATTGTTGGAACGAATCGTGCTCATGTCGGAGTTGCGTATAACGCTGATGCGGGATGTGTTGTAGCAACCTGCGCGATTGATAATATCGTCAAAGGTGCTGCCGGTCAGGCTGTTCAATGCGCAAATCTTATCTGCGGTCTTGATGAAACTACCGCACTTTCTTGTGTTGCCAACCCCTCTTAGGAGTGAGAATAGTATGACTGAATTGATGTTTGACACCATCGAAAACGGTGGCGTTGCTTCTGCGTGTGGTTTTAGTGCTGGCGGTATTCATGCTGGCTTTCGTGATGATCCTAATCGTTTAGATATGGCTTTAGTGGAAGCCGATGAGCTTTGTCCAGCGGCGGGTGTGTTTACTCAGAATGTGTTTTGCGCTGCTCCTGTCACGGTATCGCGGGAACACTTAGAGGGGCGTGGTTTTGGCTTGGCGCGTGCTCTGGTGGTTAACTCGGGCATAGCAAATGCAGCAACGGGGACTATAGGTTTAGAAAACGCACGTCTTACTGCAGAAATTGTGGCACAGCATATTGGATGTGCTCAAGAAGATGTCCTCGTAGCATCAACAGGTGTTATAGGACAACAGCTCGACATCACTCCTTTTAAAACGGGAGTTCCTGCCTTGCATGAAGAGTTGAAACGTACCGGTTCAACCAATGAATCGGGGCATAAGGCAGCTTGCGCTATTATGACCACCGATACTGTGCCAAAAGAGTATGCAATTTCCTACACTTCTGCCGATCCTGCTTTCGAAGGCTGCGTATTTACGGTGGGCGGAATGGCAAAAGGATCAGGCATGATAATGCCTAATATGGCAACGATGATTTCGGTTCTCACAAGCGATGCTCCTGTTCCTGCCAAACTTCTTCATGAAGCGTTATTGGAGGCGGTTGGAAAAAGCTTTAATAAAGTAACGGTTGATGGTGATACGTCAACTAATGATACCTGTGTGCTTTTTGCTTCCGGAAAGGCAGCGGAAGGCAAAGATAAATCTGCCTTTACCAAAGAAAGCGTTGCCTATGCTGAATTTAAGAAGGCACTTTGTGAAGTCACTCAGCATCTTGCACGTGCAATGGCGCGTGATGGTGAAGGAGCTACCAAATTAGTTACGGTAATTGTTCGTGGTGCGGCAAATGATGCGGATGCTGATGCTGCTGCGCGAACGGTTGCAAACTCGCCTTTAGTAAAGACTGCCCTGTATGGGCACGATGCAAATTGGGGTCGAATTGCGGGAGCTCTGGGCAGATCAGGTGCTCAGTTTGCTCAGGAAGATGTCGATATCGACATAATGGGAATGCCTGTCTTGCGTGCGGGACTACCGGTGCCCTTTGATGAGGAAGAGGCGCTGCGACGATTCGAGCCTCTGAGATTATTCTCGAGGCCGATCTGGGAGCAGGTTCTGCGCAAACAACTATGTGGACCTGTGATTTTTCGCACGAATACGTTTCTATTAATGGAGATTATCGCTCATGAAATATGCAAAAGACAGAAAAATTACTTCCAGCCATACTGCTGAAGTTTTAATTGAAGCATTTCCTTGGATAAAAAACGCAACAGGAAAAACGGTTCTTATTAAGTATGGCGGGGCAGCTATGGTTGATCCTGCGCTGCGCCATGCGGTGATGAGCGACATCGTAATGCTGAAAATCATGGGGGTAAATCCCGTTATCGTACATGGTGGCGGGGCGGCTATTACCTCTAATATGAATCGCTTTGGTATTGAAGTGGAATTCAAGAATGGTCAGCGTGTTACCACTGATGAAGCAATGGATGTGGTAAAGATGACGCTTATCGGCAAAGTGAATGAAGAACTTGTGCTTGCAATGAACGAGCACGGCAATTTGGCGGTTGGCGTAAACGGAACCGATGCGGGAACTATTATTGCCAAGCAAAAAGATCCTGATCTGGGTCGTGTAGGACAAGTGATCGAAGTAAATCCGGGCTACATTAACGCGCTTATCGCTTCGGACTATATTCCCATCATTGCTTCAGTAGGTAAAGGTGAAGACGGAGGATCGTACAACATCAACGCCGACGCGGCAGCATGCGCTATTGCTTCAGCTATTGGTGCCCATAAAATTGTTTTCTTAACAGATGTAGATGGCTTTTACGAGGATTTCAGCAATAAGGATTCGCTGGTTTCTCAAATGACGCTAGACGAAACACGCATGATGTTGGCAACAGGAAGGTAAGCAGCGGCATGATTCCGAAGCTTCAATCTTGTGTTGGTGCTTTGGAAGGCGGCGTTCCTCGTGCTCATATCGTAAACGGAACTAAACCGCATTCTATTTTGGTTGAATTGCTGACCTCAAGCGGTTCTGGCACTCTTATCTATGATGATAAGGCACATGTTACAAAGGAAGAAATGCGTCCGCTTGGTATTCTTGCTTCAAGATTGAGTGAGAATCTGTAAAAGTAAGCTTGGATGCCTCCTCTTAGGGTTTAAGCGGGAGTGCAAACGAACTCTTTTGCGCGAAAACTACGAAATCTTGTAGGGAAACCATAAACATGAGGGACTAGTGCGCATTAAGCAGTTAGAATTTAATGCGTTAAACATAAGAAAGGAAAACCATGAGCTTTGAAGAAGCTAAGAAACTTGACGATCATTTCGTGATGCATACGTTTAATCGTAAGCCTGTTATGCTGGTCGAAGGTTCTGGCATGGAGGTAAAAGACGACGAAGGGAAAACCTATCTCGACTTCATCGCTGGTATTGGCGCTGATAGTTTAGGTCATTGTCACCCTGCCGTATCCGAAGCTATCGCTGCACAGGCAAAGCGTCTGATTCATGTAAGCAATTACTATCACATTGAAAATCGTGGTGAAGTTGCCAAGATCATTTCTGATTTGCTAAACACGTGCGTCCCGAAGTTTTTCCGTGCTCCATGGCCAGTGTTCTTTGCTAATTCAGGAGCAGAGGCAAATGAATGCGCTATAAAGTTGGCACGCCTGTATTCCAAGAAGGAGGGAACAGGTGGACAGACCATCATTACGATGAACAATAGTTTTCATGGTCGCACTCTCTCTACGTTAGCGGCAACGGCTCAACCTGCAAAGCAGGAACTTTTTGAACCTTTGCCAGGCGGTTTTGTTCATGTTCCTATGAACGATATGAATGCAGTTCATCGTGCATTTTTCGAAAACCCAGGTGAAGTATGCGCCATTATGATCGAATGTGTTCAGGGCGAATCGGGTATTCATCCTTGGGATCCCGATGTTTTGTATGAAGTTGCACAGTTTGCGCGCAAATGGCATGCTCATCATTGTTGATGAGGTTCAATCAGGCTTTTATCGTTGCGGGGAATTCCCTTCGCTTTCCAGAACATGGGAATTACTCCTGACATTATTACTATGGCAAAGGGTATTGCTTCAGGCTTCCCGATGGGTGCTTGTGCTGCACGTATTGAAGTTGCCGAGGCTTTCGAGCCAGGTGATCATGGTTCAACCTTTGGTGGCAGCAATCTTGCAATGGCGGCTGCTCACGCAACGCTTGCAACGCTTTCTCGTGGCCACTTTGATGAAGATGTTCAGGAGCTGGGCGATTATTTTGCAGAAGGCTTGGATAAGATCGATGCCATCACTGAAGTTCGCGGCATGGGCTTAATGATCGGTGCCGATCTTGAAGAAGGCATTGATGCTAACCTGGTAGTAGCAAAAGGTCTCGATGAAGGCTTCCTTTTGAATGCAACCGGTCCTCAAACGCTTCGCTTCCTTCCTCCTCTGATTGTGACGCGCAAGGAAATCGATCAGCTTTTGGCTGCATTGCCAGGCATGATAGATGCGGTGCGCAATGGCTGGACTCCAGACGAAGAAGCAGAGCCTTCCGCAGAAGAAGACAATGAATTTTTTGCTCAGTAAACAATACGCCTAAAGATAGAATTTGCCGGCCCACGCGACAGTTGCTGCTGCGGTTGATCGTCTCAGTCAATGCGTCAAAGTCGGCACAAGGAAATTAACAACTCGAATCAAGAAGATACACCTCGAAGAAAGGGTTAACGATGGCAAAGGAAAAATGCGTACTCGCCTATTCGGGCGGTTTGGATACCAGTGTATGCATCAAGTGGCTCCAGGATGAAAAGAACCTGGATGTTATCGCCGTAGTTGGCGAAGTTGGTCAGGAGCATGAGGGCCTTGAGCAGGTAAAAGAGCGTGCTTTGGCAACGGGCGCAATCGACTGCATTATCGCTGACATGCGTGAAGACTTCGCTGCCGACTATCTGTCCAAGGCACTGTATGCAAACGCTCACTTCGAGAATAAATACTCTGGTCTCAGCACTTTCTCGTCCGCTGATTTCTAAGTATCTGGTAGACACTGCACATAAGTACGGCGCTAAGTATGTTGCTCATGGTTGCACCGGCAAGGGTAACGACCAGGTTCGTTTTGAGACCTCCATTCAGGCACTTGATCCTACGCTGGAGATCATTGCTCCTGTTCGTGAGTGGGATATGCATACTCGTCAGGAAGAAATGGACTGGGCAGAAGCTCACGGTGTAACCGTTCCTACCACTAAGTCCAAGCCTTATTCCATTGACGACAACCTGTGGGGTCGCGCTATTGAGTGTGGCGTTCTGGAAGATCCTATGAATCGTCCTCCGCTGGATATCTACACCATGACTACCGATCCTGAAAAGGCTCCTGATGAGGCAACCGAAATCGAGATTGAATTTAAGGCTGGTCTGCCAGTAGCTATCGATGGTGAAGAGATGAGCTATCTGGATATCATCGCTAAGATGAATGAGATTGCTGGTGCAAATGGCTTTGGTCGCATCGATATGATCGAGAATCGTATGATCGGCGTAAAGAGCCGCGAGTGCTATGAAGCTCCAGGTGCACTTGCTCTGATCGAGGCTCATCGTGGTCTTGAAGATATGTGCCTTGAGCGCGAGGTTCTGCGCTATAAGTTGCACATCGAGCATGACTGGGCAACGTTGGTATACAACGGTCAGTGGTTCAGCCCATTGAAGCATGCAATGGATGCATTCTTGCAGACCACTCAGCAGTGCGTAACCGGTTTGGTTCGCCTGAAGTTCTACAAGGGTACCTGCACGGTAACGGGTCGCAAGAGTGACTTCTCCCTGTATGATTACGGTCTGGCAACCTATGATGCAGCAGATACTTTCAACCATCAGTCTGCTAAGGGCTTCATTGATCTGTATGGTCTGTCCACCCGTGTTTGGGCAAAGAATCGTCGCGAACAGGGTGTAACCGACGGCGAAGAAAACTAAGTACCGTGGACAGGGCTTTCGAAAACGTTTTGAGAGCCATTAGTCATAAGTACTTTTACGGTTATATTGAGTGGATCTATGCGGCGGTCTTTTGACTGCCGCATAATTTTTATAATTCGACTCTACTTAGGTTCCGATTGATAACGCAGTGAGATATTCGAAATCGTAAAAGTGTCGGTATAATAAATTAGTTATAGTGAAATTTGTTACCACTAAAATGAAAAGGCTTTACAGAAACCTGAAAAGCTGCCGATAAAATGCTTGCTGCGTGAGAGCAAGCGGTAAAAGGAGTGTTTCTTAATGGCAAATCCAATTGCTGGGTGGTATTCCGATCCTTCAGGCGATCAAACAAAACTTCGCTGGTGGGATGGCAATCAGTGGACTGACAATTATGCTGATGCGGTTGCTCCACAGCAGCAGCCAGCTCAACCACAAACAGCCGCTCAGTCACAGGCGACCGCCCAATCGCAGGCTGCCGCCCAGCCCCAACAGCCAGCTCAACCACAGGCTGCACCGCAAACGCAGCAGGTAAATCAGGGATTTTCTCAACCCCAATCTCAATTCCAACCACAACCGCAGCCACAGCCTCAACCTCAGGGATATGGTCAGGCACAAGGCTATGGACAGGTTCCTCAGCAGCCAGGGCAGGGTTACCCTCAAGCTCAGAGTGCGTCCACTGATGACACATTGCGTCTCATCGCCTTTATTCTTGCTGTTATTTCTACGGTTTCAGTATGCTGGGCAATTATTCCGCTTGCTTGGATGATTCCTATGACGGTTCATTGTTGGGGTATCTACAAGAGGACTAAACCCAATACGACAGCATTTGGTGTTTGCACGCTCATTTTCCTTAACCTAATTGGCGGTATTTTGCTTTTGGTATCCACGCGAGAACGCTAAGTAAACTATTTGGCGTAGATCTTTTTTGATCAGCAACACAGGAATAATCGAGAACGAAAGGTAGTTTTCATATGGCGCTATGGTCAGGACGTTTTGAAAAAGGAGTAAGTGAGTTCACTCAAGAATTTGGTGCATCGTTGCCTGTTGATAAGGTAATGTATCAACAAGATATTGCGGGCTCGCGCGCTCATGCACGCATGCTGGCAGCGCAGGGTGTTATTTCTCAAGAAGATGCCGATGCTATCGTGGCAGGTCTTCCGATATCGAAAAAACCATCGAAGAAGGAAATTTCATTTTCGATATTAATGATGAAGATATTCATATGTCGATCGAGAAGTACTTACTCAAAACATCGGAGATGCAGGTGCTCGTCTTCATACGGGCCGCTCTCGTAACGACCAGGTCATTACCGACACTCGTCTTTATGCAAAAATGCTCGCAGAAGATTTGATGCATGATGTAAACTCTTTGCGCCAAGCGCTTATTAAGGCAGCCAAGGACAATATGGGCACCATTTTGCCAGGATACACTCACATGCAGCATGCCCAGCCTGTTTTGCTTTCGCACCACTTTATGGCTTATTTTTGGATGTTTTCGCGTGATTTTGCTCGTCTTAAGCAGGCATATGATGCGGCAAATGCAAACCCACTTGGATCAGCTGCTTTGGCAGGTACTACCTATCCTCTCGATCGCGCCAAAACTACTGAGGAGTTAGGTTTTGCTACTATGATCCCAAATTCTTTGGATGCGGTGTCCGATCGTGACTTTTTGCTTGATCTTGATTACGCTTGCTCAGTGGCGATGATTCATCTTTCTCGTCTTTCTGAAGAAATTATTCTTTGGTCCACTTCCGAATTTGGGTTCATCACGCTAGCCGACGAATACTCTACTGGCTCTTCGATTATGCCCCAGAAGAAAAATCCCGACTTTGCCGAGCTGATTCGTGGAAAATCGGGCCGTGTAGTAGGGGATTTGATGGCATTGCTTACCACCATGAAAAGCTTGCCTTTAGCCTACAACAAAGACCTGCAAGAAGACAAAGAAGGCGTTATGGATGCCTGCAAGACCCTGCATGATTGTTTGGTTTGCATGGAAGGTATGATTTCAACTATGAAAATCAATGCTGATGCAATGCGTGCACAGTCTAAGAAGGGTTATTTGGCGGCAACTGACGTTGCGGACTATCTTGCAAAGAAGGGCTTGCCATTCAGAAAGGCTCACGAAATCGTAGGACATTTGGTTTTGCTTTGCGATAAGCGCGGATGCGATCTTAATGATTTAACCTTAGAAGATTTTAAATCGGCATCCGATTTGTTCGAAGCGGACATCACGGGGGCACTCGATTTGGAATCGATCGTTGCTGCTCGCACAACCTATGGGGGAACAGGTAATTCTGTGGTTGCAGAGCAGATCGAACTTGGAGCGCAAAAACTTGCCAGCGATGAAGCACTTTTGAAGTAATTACAAGACAGTGTTTCAAAACCAACAATTTCTTATTGTTTGTTAGTTTTATTATCTTTTGGAATGAATTTTGCCCGATTTTGAGCGCACTCTCAGAATCGGCAATATTGGTGAAGAAGTGAAGTTCGTTTGTTCCCTAAGTGGAAACCGACTCTGTGAGTTGGGTAGTTTGGGAATAGAACTGAGGGGAGCGTGTTAAAATACTCTGAACTGTAGTTTGGAGGTAGTATGGTTTCACGAGCAAGAAGGTCTCGGCATGCGGCTCGCAAAGAGCGTGCCGGATTCCGCTTGGGAATCGTTGGTATAGTAATCGCGGCAATTTTAGGCATTGGGTGTTTGGGAACCCTTGGTGTCTGCTTTGTATGGTTGCAAGATTTGCCAGATTACACTGATGCGTCTGCATATAATGTTGCGGAAAAAACCAAGGTGTATGCAAGTGACGGTACGACGTTGCTTGCGGAATTGTATTTGGAAAACCGCGATCCAATTGAATTGTCTGAAATGGGCGATTATGTAACTCAGGGTACGGTTGCTACTGAGGACGAACGCTTCTATGAACACAATGGTGTTGACCTGTGGGGCATTCTTCGTGCGGTGTGGGTAAATGTAACGGGCACCGGCCATGAAGGCGCTTCGACAATTACGCAGCAGTTCGTACGAAACACTATTCTTTCGGATGAGATGCAAGAGTCTACCTTGAAGCGTAAAGTTCGCGAGGCGTATATCGCAATTCAGCTCGAACAGATGTATTCAAAAGACGAAATTCTTCAGATGTATTTGAATACGATCAACTACGGTCAAGGTGCGTATGGTATTCAGGCTGCTGCAGAATTGTATTTCTCTAAGAATGCTAAGGATTTGACTATCGCAGAAGCAGCAACGCTTATTGGAATTCCTCAGGCACCTACCTACAACAATCCAATCGATAACCCTGACAATTGTCTCGAGCGTCGCAATTTGGTTCTTGATCGTATGCTGACAAACGGGGTTATTACTCAAGAAGAACATGATGCTGCACAGGCGGAGCCTATTTCGCTCAATGTAACCATGAGCGATTCAAATGACGGCCTGTATCAGTATAAATATTTCACGAGCTATGTGCGTGACACTCTACTGGAAGACTATTCAAGCGATGAAGTGTTCAAGGGTGGTTTGACCGTTATTACCACCTTGGATGTAAACACCCAAAATGCTGCTGAGCAGGCTGCGGATGCTAAGCTCTCAGGCTTGTCGGATAATTTGGAGCTTGCTATGGTGGCGGTCGACCTGATACGGGCTTCATTAAAGCGATGGTTGGTGGTCGTGATTACGATACGGACGAATACAATCTTGCAACGCAGGCAAAGCGTCAGCCTGGTTCGTCGTTCAAGACCTTTACCTTACTGGCGGCCTTAAACGACGGCGTTTCGCCTCAGACAAACTTGAACTGTACATCCCATGTCAACATTGATGGCTGGGAAGTTGAGAACTACGGTGGTTCAGACTACGGTACGCGTTCTATTGCAAGTGCGTTTGCAGTATCTTCGAATACAGGTTTTGCAGAGTTGTGTACCGAAATCGGTCCTTCTAAGGTAGCGGAAATGGCAAATACCTGCGGAATTGAGCAGGAATTGCAGGCGTATCCTTCCATTACGCTGGGTGCTCAGGAAGTAACAGTACGCGAAATGGCACAGGCCTATGCAACTATTGCAAACGGCGGTACAAAACGTGAAGCTGTTTGCATTCAAAGCATCACGGATGCTTCCGGGAATACTATTTTTACCGCAGATACTACAGGTGAAAAAGTATTGGATACCTCTTTAACTGAGGCTGCAACTGAAGTTATGGAAGGGGTTATCACTAACGGCACTGGTCGTTCTGCTGCAATTTCAAATGGTCAGCCTGCTGCGGGTAAAACGGGTACTTCTGAAAATTGGCGCGACAAGTGGTTCTGCGGAATCACCCCTCAAATGTCAGTTGCTATTTGGATTGGTGGACGTGAAGAAGTCCAGATGCCTTCTTATGTCGCGTGCGATGATGTTTTCGGCGATTTTATGAGCACTATTCTTGAAGGTCAGCCCATTGAGCAATTCCCCACAAGTGACGAAGAGCTTGAATACACCACAACCGACTTGGTCATGGTGAAGGAGCGACGGGTGAAGCTCCTGAACATGAAGCGATACCGTCCAAACTCCTGACGAGGAAACAACAACCGATACTCCATCGGATGGTGGAACCACTCCAGGCGATGGAACCAATACTGGTGGCGGCAACACCGGTGGTGACAATACCGGCGGCGGTGGCGAGACTGGCGGTGGTGGTGATACTGGCGACGGTGGCGACACGCCTACAGAACCTGAAGATCCAGATCCTGAAGAACCAAATCCACCAATAGAGTCTCAGTCCTACTATGTTAGAAGAGTCGCATAGGTTTAAAACGGTTGAGGGTTGCTGCAGTTTGGCGGCAACCCTTTCTTTGTTGGATTTTCAATTCAGTTGAGGCTATAAAGCGCTTAAAAGTTTGGAAGACAAAGGTAGTCCTGAAATTACTTTTTGTACGCTAGTAGTTTGGTAATGCTTGTTTGCATTGTGGGTGTTTTCCAACAATGTGCCTACAAGCTCTGTTGTTCCTGTAAGATATGGGATACTGTCTCATAGATTTTAAAAGCCCTGAAAAGGCCTTTAGAACTTTTGCATGGTAGAGCTTGTATTCTGCAAGCTTTATTTGTTGAGCAGACAGCCTTGTCTGGCAACCTAAACACTTTGTTCAAGCGTTTTTTGACGTTCGAAAGGATTATATGAAAACGAAAGCACGTATTATTTTGGCCGCAATGCTCTGCGTTGCATGTCTTGCTGCGCTGGTAGGTTGTTCTGGCAACAATGCCGAACAAGACGCGCAAACACAGAATCGTCAATATATGTCTTCGGTAAATACCATTATGGATACGCTTAATACCAATATGGAAGAATTTGCCACCGCCGTTAAAGATGGTGAAGTGGTTTCTCTCGATGCCCAATTAGAGGCAGTCAATAAATGCGTTGACGATCTTAATGCGCTTACGCCACCAGAAGCTATGACCGATATTCATAAGTCTTATGTAACGGGCGCTACAGAAATGCAGACCGCTCTTGCAGCTTATGTGCAGCTCTATGAGGATGTGAGAGCTCCTGCTAGTGGTTCTTTTGACTATAGTACTTACGACTCTCGCCTTGCGGAGATTCAATCGCACTACGATGCAGGAATTGCCGCATTTCAGGATGCAGATAGCAAGGCCCAATCTGCCTAAAATGTCTCTTTAAAACACGATTTAATAAGCGGCCATCATCTGGATGGTCGTTTTCGTGTTAAAAGGGAATCATTGATTAATAGTTTGTTCAAAGATAATCACAGAAATTCAAAAGGACATGATCTTTACAATATCTGAAGGATCATAGTAATAATTCGATAGAGGACACATCAGTGAAAGAACTTTCCGAATCGACGAAAGCTACGGTTGAACTTCTTGCTCCTGCAGGAATATGGCTTGCTTACATGCTGCTGTCCAGGCAGGTGCGGATGCCGTTTATCTTGGGGCAGGGCATTTTAATGCGCGCCGTGGAGCCGATAACTTTACGTTTGATGATTTGGCGCAGGCTTGCGATTACGCTCATCTTCGTGGGGTAAAAATATACCTTACCTTGAACACTATAGTTTTGCCTTCCGAGGTGGAGGATGCGCTTGAACTTGCGCGCCAAGCGTATCGCTGTGGAGTAGATGCCTTTATTGTTCAAGATATCGGCATTGCATTAGAGCTTCGTCGCATTCTTCCCGATTGCGAAGTACACGTTTCTACTCAAATGAATACCCATACTGAAGATGGTATTCAAGCGGCAGCAGCGTTGGGCGCATCACGCGTTACGCTTGCGCGCGAACTTTCTTTCGAAGAGATAGCGCAGCTTTCGCAGGTAGCGCGAGATTTGGGCATGGAAGTTGAAGTGTTTGCCCATGGGGCTCTGTGCATTTGTTATTCAGGACAGTGCTTTATGTCATCGATGGTGGGAGGTCGTTCTGCTAATCGTGGACGTTGTGCGCAGGCATGTCGTTTGCCTTACACCTTGCACAACGTAGCATTACGCAAAACGCTTGATGCGCCGGGAGAGCATTTACTATCTCCTAAAGATCTCTGCACGATCGATGTGCTTCCTGAATTGATTGAAGCGGGTGCAACTTCACTCAAGATTGAAGGCCGTATGAAGTCCCCTGAATACGTAAAGAGTGTGGTGGGGGTTTATCGTCAAGTTTTAGACCGAGCGCTTGCATGGATTTCGGAGGCAAGGCGCGCTGAACTTGATTGCGGAAGCGTGGAACTTAGCGGCGACCCAATTAATCCTCGTGCAACCGATGCTGAACATCAAATACTTTCTGAAGCATTTTCACGTGGCTTTACTACGGCTTATTTAGAGGGCCAGCGTGGAAACGAAATTATGAGCTATGGACGCCCCAATAATCGTGGTGTGTTTGTTGGGCGAGTGGTACGTGCTAAAGAGGGCAAGGTAACGCTTGATGCCGAAACAGAACTTCATGTGGGTGACGCCATTGAATTTTGGACCAATCGAGGCCATTTCGTTCATACGATCGATGGTTTTGAGAACACTAAAGAATCGTCTCATTCGGGAAAAGTAACGCTTAGCGTTGAACGGGCGGTAGGTAAAGGTGATCGCGTATTTCGAGTACGAAATGCAGAGGCGGCTTTATTGATGATGATCGTTTGCCTGCAGTTCCCGTTGAAGGAAAGGTAGAACTTCATCAAGGAGAGCCTGCCAAGCTTACCTTTACTGCGCAAGACGCAATTCGCCAGATGCCAGTTAGTGTTTCTGTCGAGGGTCCGATTGTCGAAGCTGCACGCACTAAAGCAATTACAAAGGAAGAATCTACGACCATATCGATCGAATGGGCACTACGCCGTTCGTGCTAACGGGGCTTGATATCGATCTTGGCGAGGGGATCGGAATGGGTTTCTCAATGCTTCACAAGCTGCGTGCTCGTGCAGCGGAAGCATTAGAAGAAGAACTTTTGGCTTCTTATCACAAACGAACTCTAGAACGTACTTCGCAAAGAGTGTTTACTAAGCCTTTGCGCAAGGGAAGCTGCAAGGTGGGCGTAATTACGACTAATCCAGCTTGTGCGCGTGCTGCAAAACGTGCTGGTGCAGATTTCATCTATGTTCCTGCGCATAATTATCGCCGCGGAGAAGCAGTGATTGCAGGTCAACTTCGGGAACTGCCGAGCAAGCAGGCTATCCAAAACAGTGCATTCCTGTTTTGCCTACGGTTTCCCATATGTTTGATGAAGACCTTCGAGGAGGCTTCGATATCTGGAATCGTGTTAAACCAGACAAGCCTGTAGTGGTAGAAAACTTTGGACAGCTGATCCATGCACGGGAGTTGGGCGCTCTTCCTGAGATAGGCCCGCACATCCCGGTAACTAATAGGCTCGATCTGCAAGCAATGTCAGATTTAGGTGCACAACGCATTTGGCTTTCTCCAGAATTGTCGCTTGTTCAGATCGAGGAACTTGGCGAAGTTTCGCCGGTACCTTTAGGTGTGACCATCATGGGTTCTACTGAACTTATGGTGACGGAGCATTGTTTGCTCATGAGCCAAGGACCTTGTAATCAGAAATGTGCAACGTGTGCTCGTCGAAAAAGCCCCCATCACTTAAAGGATCGCAAGGGCTATGAAATGACGGTCATTACCGACGTAACGGGACGTAGTCATCTTTACAATGCCGTTTCACTTGACATAGCGCATTTAGCACCCGAACTTATTCAAGCGGGCGTTTCTGCCTTTATGGTTGATACTACGTTGATGAATGTTTCTGAAACAACAAAGAAAGTTCAGCGAGCAGTAAGGGCGCGTGATATTGCACTTAAGAGTGGCGATAAAGTTTCGAAGGCTGAAGGGGCAACGTCGGGGCATTTGTTCCGCGGAGTTTCGTAGATCTTAAAATATAGAATTGAGTTTTTGACACTATGAAACGCGCACGGCATATGAAAACGGCTTATCCAGTGTATGCGGAAGCGTACACCTAGACAAACGGGCAACTTAAAAGCTGTGATAGAATTTCTGCGTATTACTTGAGAAGAGGAATTATGATTTTACCCGAAGAACAATTTCATATTATTCAGTCTGGCACGGCGGAAATTGTGCCCGAAGCAGCGCTTATGGAAAAGCTTAAGCGCGGCAAGCCTTTAAATGTAAAGCTTGGCGTGGACCCTACCGCTCCAGACATCCACTTGGGTCACGCAGTTCCTTTGCGTAAACTGCGTGCATTCCAGGATTTAGGCCACCAGGTAACGTTGATTATCGGCGATGGTACCGCGCTGATTGGCGATCCATCTGGCCGTAATTCTACGCGTCCTCAGCTTACGCGTGAGCAAATCAAGGAAAACGCTCAGACCTACGTTGATCAGGCTTTTAAAATTCTCGATCCCGAAAAACAACTCTTCGGTATAACTCCGAATGGATTTTAAGCATGGATTTAGAGCAGTTGCTCAAGATTGCTTCGAATTTTACGGTTGCTCGCATCTTGGAGCGCGATGATTTTCATAATCGCTATACCAACAATCAATCTATTGCTCTTCATGAATTTTTATACCCCATCATGCAGGCATACGACTCAGTGGTAATTAAAGCTGACGTTGAGCTTGGTGGTACGGATCAGCTGTTTAACTTACTTGCTGGCCGTGAGCTTATGGAAAAGATGGACATGGAACTCAGGTCTGCCTTACCCTTCCTTTGCTTGAAGGCACCGACGGTGTTAAGAAGATGTCTAAGAGCTATGGTAACTACATTGGCTTGACTGACGAACCTAACGATATGTTCGGCAAGGTTATGTCAATTCCCGATGAGCTGATGGTGAAGTACTATCGTTTGGCTTCTACAGTGCCTGTTGTTGAGATTGACAAGATTGAAGCGGGTCTTGCGGCGGATGAAATTCATCCTAATCGTTGCAAGCGTGATTTAGCTCAAAACATTGTGGCTGCGTACTATGATGCAGCTGCGGCTCGGGAAGCAGAAGCTGCGTTTGACAAGCAGTTTAAGAAGCATGAAATTCCTAACGATGTGGCGGAATTTGCTGCTGATCTGACACCAAATGATGAAGGTTTAATTTATCTGGCAAAGTTGATTTCCGATGCAGGATTAACCAATTCTACTGGTGATGCTCGTCGTATGATTGACCAGGGTGGCGTTAAGGTAAATGGCGAAGCTATTCCTGCAAAAACTTACAACGTTGCTCCAGAAATGCTGAAGGATGCTGTTGTTCAGGTAGGCAAGCGCAAGTTCGTACGTATTACGACGTTATAGCTAACGTCGTAATTCTCGTAAGAAACGGTATGACGCTGTGCGGAAACACCTTGGCACAGCTAGGGCTCCAGGCAAAGCTCGCGTAACAAAGTACGCTTCGCTTTGCCTTCACCCTATCTGCATTCAAGGTGTTTCCGCTCGCTGTTTTTACCAGCAATGTGAGTTTTATTGAATTTCTTGCTAAGTTGTTTAGAAACGTGAGGTTATTTATATGTCACGTTCAAATATCATTATTGGAATTGTGCTAGCGATAGTTGTTATTGGGCTTGCAGTATATACCTTTACAATGGGGTAGTAGAGGATAAGTAGAAACGTACTCTTGATCTATGGCTAAACACGTAAGCATTACGTATATTATCTACGCTTTAGCTGCTAACTCGCATTAGCTCTTCTTGAAAGTGTTGTTTCCGAATAAACCTTCGGTAATGCGACCGACTTCTTTTCCGTTTTCGTCAGTGACAATTTTGTCGCCAAAGATACCATCGCGCACTTCGTATTTTTGTCCACCATATTCAACTTTGGTATTTCCGAATACGCCTTGACGGGTTGATCCTACTTTTGAACCCCATCCATCATAAATGGTGGAGCCGCCCCAGCTATTATTCTGCTGGTGATATGCTTTGCCGCCGACATATGTTGTTGAATAGGGATTTCCCCATGGGCTACCAGAATAACTCGAGCCACCATTGCCCCCAGAAGAGCCGCCAAATGATCCGCTCGAATAGCCTCCGCTATAACCGCCAGAGTAGCCACCGTTGTAGCTGGTGTTTGGGAGAATGAATTCGTTGTCGATGAATCGATAAGCGGCATATAACAATACTGCAATAATAACCAGGTAGAGTGCCGATTCCACTATCAACTGCGTTACAAGCGTCCAAACAGTAGCTTTATTCACGCCTTCAGCGACGTTCTGAGTAATCAAACCGATAATGTTGTTGTTAAGCTGAGCCATTACTAGTGCATAGCCAACGCACAGCAAGCATATTGCGTACCCTACGTATCTAGCTGTTTTCATGAAGCTGTGAATGGACTTGTGGGTCTTATTTGTGCCTTCATACCAGCGCAATTCACATGCATTAATAATCACAAGCACTACGAATAAGATGAGCGCAAAAATAGGCAACGCACTAGCCGAAAGTATCACGCCAATAATTTGGAAGATGTTTGCAAAGAATCCGTTTAATGCAGGATTTAGTAAGGACATCAAGATAGAACAGCATCCCAAAACAAGTGAAATCCAGCCTGTAATTCTTCCGATTCTGATAATGGAACCTTGAAGGTAGACACCGACATTTGGTACTTCTGTACCTGGAGCTTTTTCGCCATTAACGATGCACTCGAATTGTGGCTCCTCTTCGCCATCCCTTTTTCGTTCTTCGATAGCTTGGATTTCTTCGGCAGTGTTAAGAGCAGACCAGTCTAAGAATTACGCCATACAATGCGGACGATGCCAGCAGTAAGCACGAATACCCACATTCCTGCGGCGCTCAGTTGACCAATTGCTGTCATGAATTCACTAAACCATGGAACAGTAAAGCTGATATATGAGATTTCTTCTGGGCTGAAAAGACCGCTGGTTGCTAATACCAACGTGATGGGGGAGTGCATGAGCAATGCGACAAGAATGCCTACCGCTCCTAGGGCGTTAGCGAGTGCAACTAGCACACGAATAATTTCATCAAGCCACCAGACAAGACCGACCTGTTCTTCTAGCGCTTCAACAGGAGTCAAGTTTTCTTTCTGAATGCGCTTGCCAAAAGCTTTACGTTCGCTTGCGCACCAATTCTTATAGCCATTGCTACAGGCACGCGCTATTACCATAAAGAGAATAGCAAGTGGCATGCCTGATCTCCACGTAATATCCCAGCTCAAACCTAAGATCAAGGTAATGGGGTTTGAGATATCGGCGGTATCGGTTAGGGAAAGAAGCTCTAGGAATATGGTGAAGAGATAGAACAGGATGAGTGCAGATATGCCTTTGCCAAGCGTGATAAATGCACGGGGGTAAGGTGTGGGGTTATTCTGCTTGTTGGCGTTTTTCCACTTGGCGAAATACCAGTGAGCTACCCACCAAATGGCGAAAACTATCGCAAATGCAATCCAGCCTTGTAAAACAGTAGAATCTGATTGTGCGGGAGCGGTGGTTATTATAAGCAGACAAATAGCAATGAATACGCCAGGAATAGCAAGGCGAATAAGGGTCGCCTTGAAGCACTCACTTCCATGTAGTTTTGGTAAGGAGTAATTCTCTGGGATGTTTTTGATTCCGTTTAGAACAATAGAAGGAATCTCTTTTGAGTTTTTATCGTTGTTACCAGAAAGCATGAGCTCTCCTTACTGGCTACCTTAATAGTTATGGTTCGTGACAAAATTATATTGTGTAAATACCATTGGTTATTATATAGAGAGGGATTCAAGAAAGGAATCTCTGATTGAGAACACTTAAAAACACCAGGTCAAATCATTGTCAAAGACTTTTGACAAGCGCAGAATGCCCGAAAAGCTTCCATGTCAAAGCAATTAGGTGGTAGAGTAGTCCGCGATCTGACACAGTCCTAACCAGAAGGGATTTGCATGGAGCTAGCAAAACACATCAAGGCTCATCGTGGTCGTCTTGGTATGTCCCAGGAAGAATTGGCGGAGAAAATCTTTGTCTCACGCCAAACTATTTCTAACTGGGAAACTGATCGCACGTATCCTGATGTACAAAGCCTACTGCTTTTGAGCAATCTCTTCGATGTCAGTATTGATTCGCTGATTAAAGGAGATGTGGAAGAGATGAAAGCGGTATTAAGTGTAGAGGCAAAGAAGCTCAATTCACTCGGCATTGCGATGGCGGTGTTTGGAGCTGCTGCAGTTGTTTGGGTTTTGGTTACTGCTCTTATGGATTTAGATCTTGCGGTGATAATTATTCCGGGAATTTTGTTATGGATTCCTGCAATGATTTGTGGTGCGAAGGCAGAACAAATCAAACGCGATAACAAGCTCTATACCTATCGGGCAGTCGAAGCGTTCATGAATGGAGAAGACTTCGATGTAATGAATGAGCGTAACCAAAATGCCGGAAGACACTGGTGGGCAAAGTTTGCAGTACGTCTTTTGTTTGCGCTTGTGATTGGTTTTTGTTGTGGTTGGGGCGCAATTAGTATCCTGGAGCGCATCCTTTTCTAAAGATATTAGACAAAGGTTATTTAAATAAAAGTATCAGGCTTAGCAATTCTGATTTATAGACAAGAGATCTTGAAATTAATTGCAGATTTGGTTTAAAGAAACGTTTCTCGATAAAGTTCAACAATTCAATAGGCAAGGAGAAAATGATGGCTAGAGAACGATTTGTCGAAGTGTATTCTCAGGGCGTTACGAATATCCGTAAGATAATCGTGGATACCGAAACGGGAGTAAATTATTTACTGCTTTCCTCAAATATGACAAGTGGTTGCGGGGTGTGCGTGTTGGTAGATGCAGAGGGCAAACCATTGGTGACGCATTGAGCGAATCGGAGAGAGCTTTTTAAGATATTTATTTACTGCTCGAATGATCGAATAATGCAGTGAAAGAAAAAGCGGCTGAAATTATCCAGCCGCTTTTGCACCTTATGCGCCGGGCTAGCGCATGTCCTTTAGTTAAAAGCTTTTGGGTATTGCCGAATTGCCATACGGCACGGGCAGTGACTTGATAGCTTTAACGTTGGGATTGCTTAGTAGTTTTCTGCGTGTACTTCGAAGAAGCTCTGAGGATGCAGGCAGACAGGGCAAACGCCAGGAGCCTTGGTGCCAACAACGATGTGGCCACAGTTACGGCATTCCCATACCTTTACTTCGGACTTTTCGAATACCTGAGCGGTTTCAACATTCTTCAATAAGGCGCGATAACGCTCTTCATGATGCTTTTCGATTTCTGCAACCATGCGGAATTTTGCAGCGAGCTCAGGGAAGCCTTCTTCGTCAGCGGTCTTTGCGAAACCGTCATACATATCGGTCCACTCGTAGTTTTCGCCTTCTGCAGCAGCTTCTAAGTTAGCTGCGGTGTCACCGATGCCACCGAGTTCCTTGAACCACAGTTTTGCATGCTCTTTCTCGTTGTCGGCAGTTTTCTGGAACAGGGCTGAAATCTGCTCAAATCCCTCTTTTTGCAACAGAAGCAAAATAGGTGTACTTGTTGCGAGCCTGAGATTCGCCCGCAAATGCGGTTTCAAGATTTTTTTCGGTCTGAGTTCCTCGTACTTGTTTGCCATTTCTGGGCTCCTTTCGTTAAGGGGCGTTTTTGGTCTGGTCGTCCCCTTTTATGAAGAGCATCTACGAGCTGCACTTACAGTTGTTAGATGCCAGCTTCCTTGTCTTTTCCCTCTTCAAGTTCTGCAGCGCACGTTGGACAAAGATAGTCAATGTTCAAATCGTACGACAGCACATGGATGCCTGTTTCTTGTTCGAGCTTTGCTGTCAGATCTTCTAGCATGATATCGGTAAGAGAACCGCATTGTTTACATACGAGATGATCATGGCGCACTTCCATTTTGTCATAACGATCAGGAAAACCGGCAACCGCAACTTTACGGATTAAACCTTTTTGGTACAAACTGGCAAGATTGTTGTATACCGTTGCAAGTACCGCCTTTGAGTTATTTTCCTTAAGGCGAAGATACACTTGCTCGGCGGTTAGGTGTTCATCCGAATTGTTGATGATTTCTAAAATCTGTCGGGCGTTTTCTCTCATCGTCTATCCTAACTTAAATTAGAATAATTCTAATATAGGAGCACCAAACAGAAATGTCAAGGGAATTATTGGAGTGCATATGATAATCAATACCGGTGGAAGAACAGACACGGTTCAATACTATACCGAGTGGTTATTGAATCGCTTTTCCGAGGGATATGCTCTTTCGCGCAATCCCCTTTTTCCGAAAAAGATAAGCCGTTATGAGCTTGATCCTGACACGGTTGATTGTGTGGTGTTTTGTTCAAAAAACTATAAGCCGATTCTTCCTCGTTTGCATGAGATCACCGATAGATTCAATACGTATTTCTTCTATACCATTACTGCATATGGGGTAGATCTTGAACCAGGAGTTCCTTCGATACAAGAAAGTATTAACACCTTAAAAAGTCTTTCCGGCATAGTGGGAAAACAAAGGCTTACCTGGCGTTATGACCCAGTTCTTCTGACAAAAAAGTACACGATTGACTATCATCGTGAAACATTTGAATATATGGCATCTGAGCTTGCTCCCTATGTGGATCGCTGTGTTTTTAGCTTTGTGGAAATGTATAAAAAGGTTGAGCTAAATATGGCAGAAATTATTCCTTTGACAAGGGAAAATATTGAACAGTTGGCTGAATTGCTAGGATCCATCGCAAAAAAGCATCAGATCACTCTTCAGATTTGCGGTACTGACGAAGACTTTACCCGCTACGGTATCCAGACAGCGGGTTGCATGACGTTGGAAGTGCTGGGGTATGCCAATGGGGTGGCCTTTAAAAATCTCAAACATAAAGGGATGCGGCATGGATGCCACTGCATAGAAACCAGAGATATAGGAGCTTACGAAACATGCCCTAATGGGTGTAAGTACTGTTATGCCAATAAGGATCCTGCAAGGCGGCAGAAAACTATAAGTTGCATGATCCTCATTCGCCTTTATTGTTGGGATGGGTGAATGAAGACGATGAAATCAAGCAGAGCGTGCAGAAAAGCTTTCTTCTGAAGCAGGCACTCCCTGGGCAAACAACGCTTAGTTTATGAGGCGAAGCTTAATTAATGAGAAGCTCAATTTTTGAGGCGAATATCAGGATGCTTTGCAAGATAGACTCTTGGGCAAATTTAGACTCTCGGCGAATTACACAATTTGGGGTCAAGGGTTAAATAGTAAAGCGAATTTCGCTTCGAGTAAGGGCTGAACGTCAGAGCGGTCAGGGGTAACTGAGAGACCTTTATTGAGGCTGACGCTCCAAGAGGCAAATATTTTCAGTATGGTTGGTATGAGGAAACATATCTACCGGCTGAACACGATTGAGATAATATCCTTCTTTGATCAGGTACTCCGCATCTCTTTGTTGTGTTTTGGGATTGCAGGAGATGTAACAATACGTTTGGTGCGAGCAGGCAGGTTGCCTTTAAAAAGTCCTCACTTGTGCCAGCTCGAGGGGGATCCATTAAAAGAACGTCTATTCGATTACCTGCTTTAGCTTGCTTTTCATGAAGTCGCCAGCGTCGGCTGGTTTCGAAAGTGGCGTTTTCGATACCATTGTGGCGCGCGTTGTTATAAGCATCCGTAATGGCAGATTCGATATTATCCACTCCGATAACCTGAGCCGCATGGGCTTCGGGAGTTTCGGGAAGACCTTTTGCTGCAACAAGGCCGATAGTTCCCGTGCCGCAATAGGCATCAAGCACCGTTTCTGTTCCTGTGAGCTGCGCCATCTGAATGGCATAGCGGTAGAGGACTTCCGTTTGGGTGGAATTAACTTGATAAAACGAATGCGATGAAATGCGGAAACTGAGTCCACAAAGTTTGTCCAAGATAAAACCAGGACCATACAGCGTTTTTTCTTCCTGACCTAGGATGACGTTGGTTTGTCGGGTATTTACGTTCTGTACGATGGTGGTAATATCGGGGACGCGTTTGACGAGTTCTCGACAGAAATTGCGCGAGCCAGGAAAAGCGCTTTCGTTGGTTACTACTGTCACTAAAATTTCGTTTGAAGAATGGCCGACGCGCACAATGGCGTGGCGCATAAATCCCTTTCCGGTATCTTCGTTATAGGGTTCCATGTGGTAACGCTGCATTATGTGTTTGATGGTAAGAATTATGCGTTTTGCAGTCTTGTTTTCCAAAAGGCAGGTATCGGTGGGAATTACGCGATGAGTTCCTGCTGCATACATGCCATAAAGTATTTCGCGATCAGGATGTCCACCTTTACCTTGTGCTCGATTGGAGTTTTTTCGAAGTGAACTCCTTTTGTTTGCTTGCTGTGCGTCTGCTCTTTTGTCCTTTCGAGAATGAGAAGAAAGCTTTTTACCAGGAACGTACGGGGAGGTTACCTTATTGCGGTAATAAAACGGTTCATCCATCCCGGAAATTGGACTAAATATCGTATGAGGATTTGAGAACGGCCTAAACAAGCGAAACATTTCTTCTTGTTTTTGTTCAAGCTGTTTCTCGTAGGGGATCTGAAGAAGTTGGCAACCACCGCATTTCTTCTGCACGGGGCAGAAAGCAGAGCCGCTTTCCGATGGGCGAGAAGAAGCTTTACGAGAGGTTTTGTGAGTCGAACTGTGAGCGGTTTCGCAAGAGGCTTTGTGTGCAGTTCTGCACGTGGTTTCGCTGGCGACTTCACGCGCAGTTTCACGAGCGGTTTTGCGAGTGGCATGAACTGAGCTATTTCTCGTTGAGCTTGTCATGAGGTGTCAACCAGATCCTTTTAAAATTTATTGCTGATCTTCTAAAGAAGTAATTACAACAGGGAAGGTCATAATAATACTAAATCCAGCCCCTTCCGCGCTCGCAATTGTTAAGGTTCCTTCATGCACTAATACGATTCGTGCAATAAGGGGAAGCCCTAAGCCGTGTTTGCCAATTGAGCCACCATGAGGAATGGGGGCGTTATTGACGAGTGAGCCATTCTGGTTATTAATGAGCGAATTCTGCAGACCAGGTTCAGGATAAAGACCGCGGCCATGGCTTGATTGCAAACCAGATCCAGACTGGAATCCACGGGTCGTGAACTCGGAGGCTGTACTGGCCTCGAGCTCAGAGGCTGCCGTGTTCGCGAACCTGAAGGCTGCTACATCGGAGCCTTGTTCTTCTAAGGCTGCTGCGGGAGGACAAGGTGGTCGTTTTTTCGCAGGCAGAGGCGGCTCACTTCCCAAAGGAGGTTTCTGCGCCGAAATGGTAGGCGCCCCAGCTTGGTAAGCGTGCGAGGTGTTGTGAGGCGGAAGATCGGGACCACCTTCGATTTGCTGAGGAGGCATAAAAGAATTTGCTTTCGAGAAGGTGATACTGGTGTCAGTATAAGAAGTTAGGGAACCAATGCCGAGATAATCTCGTTCAAGCATAGCTGCCAGCCCAAGTAATTGTTCGGTGTTCATTCCGCGTCCATCATCTGCCACGCAAAGTGCCACGCCTTTATCATTGATATTGAGCGAGATCGTAATGCGGCAATGATCAGGGTTATGTTTGAGGGAATTGTCAATAGCGTTGCGAAGCGCCCGCTTTAAAAGACGTTCGTCTCCTTTTATAAGGGCTTGACTGGCGGTTTCGGCGATATCTAAATCAAATTCTGCATGATCATCTATGCCCTGGTTAAGGTAATCTACTACTACGCTGCGAAGCGTTTTTGCTACAACGATGGTATCAATCTTAAGAGGTTGCATGTCGTATTCAAGCTGGGTGGCAATATTGAGGTCTTCAATTAAGTCGCGAATACGAATTCCTTGACGGGTAATTATAGCCGCTGACTCTCGAGCATCTTCGGAAAGGGAAGAGTTGTGCTCTAGCTGTTCTGCATGACCCATCGCAATGGCAAGAGGGGTGCGAACATCATGGGAAACGCCGGCAACCCAATTTTTACGGGCAGTTTCTTTACGGAGAAGAGTATCCGAAACGGCGTTGATGCGGTTGCCTACCACGCGAAGCATGCCCGAGAAACGCACCTTGGCAGGTTTCCCTTGTGCCAGATTGTCCAAAGCATCAAGCATAGGTCCTGTGCTTTTAAGTAATGAGCGCTGTGAGAATACATACAACAAAAAGATGAGAAGCAGGTCAATGGTGAAGACAAGTAAAAGGTAGAGAGGAATGCGTATAAACGCTTGTTCAGAGAGGGTGATTCCCCAGGTAAGATATTGATTTCCGGGGTATCCCATTATTACGAGATTGGGGTCTTTGGTCCAAATAAAAGTAGATGAGCTGCCGTATGCGCGATCGTGCGAGATAACGGCAATTTCATTTTGAGTAAATGAAGTTGGAAAATCTTGCGGAGTGTTATACGACCAGACGACCGTTCCGTTTTGATCAAGAAGCACCGTCCAACAATCACGCACATCCATTTGATTCAATAGGTCTTGATTATCGAGCACCCAATTTCCCTGTTCATCTTGAACAAGGCTATGGGCAACTTCGGCGATATCGATGCGCGCTTCGGAATTTGCAGAATCGGGACCATCGGCATAAGAAATTTGCCCTTCAAAAGGGCGATTGCAATATAGAGAAATACATCGATCACAAGGATGAGCAGTGCCATTCCTGCGAATAGACCGATGTGTTTTAAGATAAAAAATCCTGACTGTGGTTTGTTCTTTCCGATTGCCATTTAAGCACTCTTTTCGACAAGGAGCTTATAGCCCAGCCCTTTCATGGTGATAAGCGATTCGGGTTTGAGGGATTGAGCTCTATCTTCTCTCGAATGCGGCGGATGTGCGTCATGAGACTTTGTTCGTATCCAAACGAGGAGCCCCAACATTCTTCGCAAAGATGATCGGTTGTAACAATGCGGTTGGCATTGTTGGCAAGAATGCGCAAAAGCTCACTTTCTTTTGCGGTTAAAAAGGTTGGATCGCAGCCTTCTTTGTGCACTTCAACATTGTCAAGGTCAATAGTGCAATGCGCTAAGCGCAGAACTGGTTCGTCATCGGGGTAACACCGACGTAAAACGGCATAGATTCGAAGGATTAATTCCTGTGCCGAAAAAGGTTTTGTTAGGTAATCATCTGCGCCTGATCGGAGACCTGTGAGACGGTCAGCTGTTTCATCTTTAGCGGTGAGGAAAATGACCGGCAAAGGTTTTCCTGACGAAAGAGAACGTAAATAGGTGCAGAGGGTAAATCCATCTCCATCGGGCAACATAACATCAAGGATGGCAAGATCGGGATGGTGTTGCTCGTAGGCAGTAAGCCCGCTGGTGACATCGCTTGCAGTAACAATACGCTCAAAGCCGTCGGCACGAAGCACTGTTTCGAGAAGATGAAGCAATTCGGGCTCATCATCAACCAGAAGAATAGTTTTAGTATGTAGAGAATCTTTTGCCATAATTGCATTGTATGCGCAACTTTATCGTGCTGCGAGGGCATTTCTCAAAAGTCAGGTAAATGTTAGGTACCTGCCAGAAGCTAGTAAGGACTACTTTTTAGGCTTTCTTTAGACGGAAATACGCAACGCCGTTTAAACGGAAATACGCAAAGCCGATTTTGGATTGATTAGGGCGCTGGCGTTCTAAAGAAAGGAATTCCGATGGTGGGAAATGCAGGAATGCGAACAATCGTGGAAGTGCGCGATGTTTCTAAGTGCTATGGCGGAAAGATGGGTAGGCATGGTCATACCGAAAATATGACGCGTGCCTTAGATCATGTGAACTTCACGGTAGAGCAAGGGGAATTTGTCGCAATTATGGGGTCCCTCGGGATCGGGGAAGTCCACACTTTTGAATTGCTTGGCCACAATAGATAGTCCCACTAATGGGCATATCATTATTGGTGGAAGGGACGTAGTTGGTCTTTCTTCGAAAGAGCTGGCTCGATTCCGTAGGGAAGAGCTGGGTTTTGTTTTTCAGGACTCCAATTTGCTCGATACCCTTACGATTCGCGAAAATATTGCACTTGCCCTTACGATTTCTCGCGTACCAGCACGTACGATAAACGAGCAAGTCGAGTCGCTTGCACGACAACTTTCAATTGAGCAGACGCTTGATCGGTATCCATATGAAGTCTCGGGAGGGCAGAAGCAACGTGCTGCAGCAGCTCGCGCTTTTATCACCAAGCCCCATCTGATTTTGGCAGACGAACCAACGGGGGCCCTGGATACCAAATCAGCACGAGATCTTCTTGATGCGTTGGAATTTCTTCATGGTCTCGGCGCGACTATTTTGATGGTTACGCATGATTCGAGTGTTGCAAGCCATAGCGATCGCATCGTGTTTATTCGTGACGGCAGGTTGTGGGGTCAGATGAGTCGTGGCGGCAACGACCGAAAGACCTTCTTGGCTCGTATTATTGCAGCAACTTCTCAGCTTGAAGAAGGTGAAGAAGATGCTTGCTAAATTATCAATCGCAAATGTTCGACGATCCTATAAAGATTTCGCCATTTATTTCTTCACCTTACTTATTGGCGTTGCGGTATTTTATGCCTTTAATTCCATTACGGCTCAGGATGCGGTTTTAGCTTTTGATAAATCGCAGGGTAATATGATCGAACTTCTGGGAATTTTGATCGACGGGGTTTCGGTATTCATCTGCGTTATTTTGGCTTTTTTAGTGGTGTATGCCAGCCGTTATCTCATAAAGCGTCGCAATAAGGAATTTGCTATCTACTTGCTTTTAGGAATGCCAAAAAGTGCTTTGTTGCGCTTAACGCTTGTGGAAACTTTAATAGTAGGACTGGTATCGATGGCGTGCGGTCTTGCTCTTGGCCTATTGATTTCTCAGGCACTTCTCTATATCACGGCATTCATGTTCGTAGTTGATATTCCGGGCTTTACCTTTTTTGTTGCTCAGGATGCAATGATAAAGACCATTGTTGTCTTCTTGGTAATTTTTGCTCTAGCTTTGTTTTTTAACGTGGGCTACGTAATGAAAGCAAAGCTCATAGATCTAATTCAGTCTGAGCGTAAAAATGACGACTTGAAGTTGCGCAGTATTCCCCTGTCGTTTTGTTTATTCATCCGTGTCCTGCGTCATTATTGGGTATTTTCGTATTATCTGGCTTTCCGAAAATGGCATTGCAGTTAATCCGACTTTTGGTGCGGCAACGGCGTTGGTTTGCGTTGGAACGCTTTTGTTCTTCTATTCTCTTTCGGGCTTCTTGCTGCGTTTGATCCAATATATTAAGCCTCTTTATTATCGCGGACTTAATATGTTTACCTTGCGCCAAGTTGCTTCCCGTATTAATTCGTCTTTTGTATCTATGGCGGTTATCTGCATGACGCTGTTTTTGGCAATTACTAGCGTTGCAGGTGGTGTAGGTATTTCTCTTTCGATGCAAAACAGCATGGCATCAATTACGCAATATGACGCCAGCGCGACTTCTTACTACAGTTTGTTGCAGAACTATGAAGGCACCGATATTGCTGAAGATACCCAACGACGTTACGAAATTGCACAGGACTACATTAAGCAGCATGACTTCGACATGGCTGAAGGCATGAGTGTTGATGCGCAAAAGCTTGGGCTACCCGACTTTAGTAGCGTGGTGCGAGAGAGCGCTCAAATAGATATGTATTCTACGGAGGCGACTTTTGCCGACCTCGATGAAGCTTTGGGCAAATCAGTGATTGATTATGTGGGCTCTGATATGGTCAATGCCGATTATGTGCAGCAGCCGCTTAGCGTTGTTCCGATTTCGCAATACAATCGTGCGATGGAAATCAGTGGAAGAGAAGGCATTTCGCTTGCTGAAGATGAAGCAGTTCTTAACTGCGACACTGATATCTTGATGGATTATGCGCGTGATGCGGCAGCGACGGGTGCAACCTTGACGGTGTTTGGGCATGAGGTGAAAGTGGATACTACGCTCAATACCGAAACGCTGCAGACTACTTCAATTCCCGGTCAGATGGGTGTGCTCATTGTTCCTGATGAAGTAATCCCTGATCAAGCGACTCCCTATTCGTCGATTTTAAATGTTCAATACACCGATAATCCTAATGCAGAAGAGCAGTGGGGTGAAATCTACAATGGTATTTCAGAGTCGGAAAATCCGCAGACGTGGCCTCTTAATATGGGAATGACCAAAGAAGAGGTATTTAGTCAAAACATCGGCTTGACTACCATCATTGCTTATCTTGCTATTTACATCGGCTTTGTTTTGGTAGTGGCTTGCGCAGCAATTCTTGCTATCCAGCAATTGACGAGCGCAAGTGATAACCGAAAGCGATATCAGTTGCTTGATAAGTTGGGCGCGTCGCGTTCTATGGTAAATGGTGCTTTGTTTAAGCAGATTCTGATCGCCTTTTTGTTCCCCTTGGCTTTAGCAATCGTGCATTCGCTTTGCGCTTTACGCGAAGTGGTGAGCTTGGTGCAATTGTTTGGCCATCTCGATATCGGACAAACGAGTCTCGTGGTTTCGGGGGCTTTCATGGCAGTGTATGGTTTGTATTTCATATTGACTTATGCGGCAGCGCGCGGAGTTATTCGTTAGCGTGTGGAGTTGCCCGTTAGCGCGGAGTTGCCCGTTAGTGTGTGGGGTTATTCGCTCTGGGAGGTAGTGCTGACGTGTGATATTGACGCTTTCCGCGATCGCTTTTTGCGAGAGCACTGGTGGTGCGTGACTACTAAAACGTCCGATAGAAACACGTGTAGCGCTTTCTGCGGGAATGCTGATGGTACGTAATGCTGCCTGTTTGGACGGGCAGCATTGCTTTGATGGCTTCAACTTAGGGAGGATGCGAAGCGTCCGAAACAATAAACCATCCGCTATGCGGGCGGATAATAATGTCCCTCGAGAGTACTGGGGGAGGTGTGTGATTTGCCTGTTTGGAGCAGAATCGCTGATCGGAGCCCTTAGGGAAGTTCACGATGTAGCTTGTTTGGAGCGGAAAACAAAATCATGCACTTAAAGAGCTGTTTTTGGCAAGAAAGTGCCTTATCGGGCGGATAAAACGGCCTGGTAGGGGGTTATTGCTTTCCTACCGCTTTTCGGTGAAGCCTCAAGGTCGCGATTCGTATTGGATGGTGACAAAAAGCTGTTACTGGTGTCATGTGCGCCAGTAACAGCTTTTGCTTTGGGTGTTAAGCTTCTGCTTCGCCACCCGATAAGGCTAAATTTGCCAAAAAACGCATTCTGAAGACAAAATTTTGGTTTAAGCCCTTTGGCGTTCACCTTTTTCTTCTTTGTCTGCAGCAACAAGCGATTCGATCGATGCAAGGTTTGCCATAGTGGAGCGAATAATATCGGATCGCGAAAGTGACCCTACAAGGCAACCTTCTGCATCAACAACAGGGATTTTCTTGATACGCTTTTCCGCAAGGAGACGGCAGGCATCGTCGAGGGAGGAGCCGCTAGGAACGGAAATAGCTCCCTTCGTTGCAATGCGCATAACATTTAAATCAATTAAATCTGCAACGCGTTGCATGAAGTTTTCGGTGTCGGGAATTCGATACAGCATACGGGTTGCGTCCAAAACGCTTCCATCGCTACGGCCGATATATTTCATGATGTCTCCATCAGAAATAAAGCCTACTACTTTGTTTTCGTTATCCACTACCGGCACGCCAGACGTTTTGTTTGCTGCAAGAATTTGCGCCACTTCACGGATAGTGTCGGTGTCATGGACAGAGTAAGGCTCTTTATTCATTGCTAAATCAACTGCAATATGATCATCGGCTTTGGTGGGCATACGCACGGCATCGACCGAGCTTGAGAAAGTAGCTTTTTTATTGTCGCGGACCGAAACAACAATAACTATAAAGATGATAACCATGAGCGCTGCAGTAAAGCTGAAGGCAATACGGTCACCCATCATGGTCTGCTCCATGCTTGGCATTTCGGGGAACAGGAAAACCGAAGTAGCGGAAAGAGATACCAAAATGGCAGTACCCAGTGAAGCGCCTACCTGGTTCAAGGTGTTGGAAAGGGCGTTGGCATGCTGAATTACCGAGTTATCGAGTGAGTTGATGCCCAGGTATTGATGGGAGTAATAGTTCCAGTAATGCCAACAGAAAGGCAGGTGTACACCGCAATAATAAAGGGAATTGGGGTATCCAGCGAAAACGCTATAAGCCGCAGCCGCCTAGAAACAAAATGAAAGCGCAGGGAATTATTACCTTGCGGGGTCCGAATCTGTCAAACCAGCGTCCGGCGAAAAAGCCGAGAATTGCACCAATACGGCGCCCGGAAGCATAACAATACCTGTTTCGAGAGCGGAGATGCCGAGGAGATTCTGCAGGTAAATTGGCAACAAAACGCCCGTACCAACCAAAGCAGCTTGAAGCCGGCAACGACTGAGACTGTGACTGGCGTAAGTTGCGCTGCGCAAAT
>ENA-OQDF01000060-OQDF01000060.1-human-gut-metagenome-genome-assembly--contig:-NODE-60-length-33193-cov-2.121424_pt1 | contig 33193 bp, 36 predicted proteins | sample MGYA00242769_ERZ504597 | MGnify/ENA primary metagenome ERZ504597 (study PRJEB26092, sample SAMD00036305) | human gut metagenome | host: Homo sapiens | study: EMG produced TPA metagenomics assembly of...
AGTCACTTGCACTGGCAGCTTTGACGACCTTCATTGGCGCAGTGATTGCCTTTTTCTTTGGTCTTTTGCTGCGATGAATTTATCTAACAAAGCGGTATCAAACGTCATCAAGGCAATCATGTCGTTTTTCCGTGCGGTACCAACCATTTTGTGGGTGCTTATCTTTACGGTAGCTATTGGTCTTGGTCCAGAAGCTGCGGTGACCGGTCTTTTATTCCATAGCGTTGCCTATTTGGTTAAGGCTTATTCGGAAAGTTTCGAAGAAGTTGATCCGGGAGTCATTGAGGCTCTTCGTGCTTCAGGCGCTTCTTGGTGGCAGGTTGTTTTTTCGGCAGTAGTACCCGAGAAGATCACTGAAATGCTTTCGTGGACGTTTATCCGATTTGAAATCAACTTTGTAAATGCGGTTGCAGTAGGAGCAGTTGCTGGTGCTGGTGGCGTTGGTTATCAGCTGTTCTTGGCAGGTAGCTTCTATCTCAATATTCATGAAGTAGGCGTCATCGTGTACTTCTGTCTGGCGGTTGCGATTGTGCTGGAGATTGTTGCCACACAGCTGCGCAAACGCTTCATTGTCCAAAACTAGAGAGAAAAATCAGGAGAGAAAAAGGAAATGGAAAGAAAGGTTCGTACGCGCATTTTGGTCGAGGGGGATCGCACTGTCCTCGATCAACTTGCGCGTGAAATCGAACAGATGCATGACGTTGCCCTTGTCAAAGAGCCAACCGAAGAGCTTGTCATGCTTCGAGTGCGCGAAAGTGCGCAGCGCTCCCAGTTTTATTTAGGGGAAGCGCTTATGACTTCATGCGTGGTACGTATTGGTAGTGCGTATGGATATGGCATGGTCATGGGAGAAGATCACGACAAAGCATTCGACTTGGCAGTAGTAGATGCTGCCTACACGCTCGATCCTGCATCGTGCGAAAACGCAGGATGGAATGCGCGACTTGCTGAATCAGATGAGCACATTCAGGCAAAGAAGCGCAAGCGCAACGAAGCGCTGTTAAGAACGCAAGTAGATTTTTCGACCATGGAAGTGTAGTTATGATTGCAAATAACGCTGAAACGCACATATTGCAACGTGCTTTTCGAAATATCATGAATGCGCTTGCACGCCCAGGGCGGCTTGGTGAAGTCGAGGTGTTGCGTGTAGGTGCCGAAGAAGAAAATCCTCTGCCCGCTCATTTTGAAGTTGTTGTTAAGACCCTGGTTGACCAGGCGGTGACCTTTGCGGTTTCCGGAACGCGTGAGCAAGAAGCAACTCAGTGGGTGGTCCTTAATACCCATTCGCATCCCGCTGAATTGGAGCAGGCAGATTTTATAATGATTCCCGATGTAGCACATTCTTTTGCTTGTCGCGATGCTGTTCTAAAAGCATTTGAAGGTACCTTGATTGCTCCAGAAAAAGGGGCAACGATTGTGATTAACTGCGGATCATTGGCAGGCAACACCATTCCCGGATCTTCTGCGTCGAGCGCCGCTGAAGGGTTTGTGCCTCAAGGCGATAAAGTGTATCGCGTAGTGGTAAGTGGCCCTGGCATCAAAGATACCCATACGTTTTATGTTGATCGTAACGACTGGATTGAAGCACGTCGCGATCGCGCCGATGAGTATCCTTGCGGTGTCGATTTTGTCCTAGTGGACGTTGAAGGTCATGTGGTAGGCATTCCTCGTACAACCAAATTCTGTCGGTTGAAAGGAGGGTGCAGCATGGGATATGTAGCAGTTCGCGGTGGCGGTCTTGCCATCGAAGAGAGCTTGAAACTGCTTGAATACGAGCGGGTTGCTCACGGCGATACTTCAACGGTTGAAGAAATCGAAATAACCTTCCCTGGTCTTATTGAGCAGGTTATGGGAGAAGCCTCCCTGTATGCTCCTCGTCTTGCAGCATTAGCGCTCAAGCAAGCGCAGGGATCTCCAGAAGAAGCAGTCTTTTTGCTGCGTGCTTTCAGGTCAACCTTGGAGCGTCCTTATGTTTCGCGCGTGATCGATACGGAAAAAATGCAGGTAGAGCGTCGTATTTCTGCTGCTTTTAAAGACGTGCCAGGTGGTCAGCTTTTGGGTGTGACGCGCGACTACTCTCATCGTTTGATCAACTTTGATTTAGAAGCCGAAACCCCCGAAGATCAGGCTCGAATTCGCGAAGAATTCTTAGCGAATTTGGAAGACGCTTGCGGTAGTGCAAGCGAAGAAGCTCTTGCTTCTTTGGGTTCGTTGCCAAAGGTTATGGATTACTTGCGTTCAGAGGGCCTGTCGGAGGTTTATGAAGATGACGACACTGAGCCTGTTGATGTAACCATGGAACCCTTGACGTTCCCTGCTCCTCGTTCTGCTCGTCTGCAAACGCTTGCGCGAGGTATGACTCAGGGTGTAACTACTCTTGGCTATGCAGCTATTCGTGGTTTTGGCCCTTCGCATCCTACGGTAGGGGAACTTCGTGCAGGAACTCTTGAGATCCTGATCGACAACCCGCTTTCCGAAGGCCACAACGAGGATGATTCTTACTACATTGGCAGCATTCCTGTCACCGAGGTTGAAAGTGTCTTTTCCGTTGATTCAACTAAAAATGGTAAGGCGCATCTGTCCTTCGAAGTGGGCTATGGCTTAGTTATGGGACATCTGGAAACCAAGGCCATTGCAATGAGTGTTTTGGACTTTTGCCTCAATCAAGGTGATAAGCAGTATCCCACCCAAGATGAAGAATTCGTCTTGTATCACGTTGATGGCGTAGAGGCGACAGGCTTTGTATCCCACTTGAAGTTGCCACACTACGTAACGTTCCAATCTAAGTTATCCAGCGTTCGTTCAACGGTTGAAGATGATTCTGCCGCTGACGAACATGCAAGTTGTTCAGCCGTTGAAGAAGAAAAGGAGTGATTATGCGACAGCTGTACCATTTCGCCTTCTTCGACGAGGCATCTAAGCGTGAAATCCGTCGTGCAGTATTAAAAGGTATCGCAATTCCTGGTCATCAGATTCCCTTCGCATCCCGAGAAATGCCTATTGGACGTGGATGGGGAACAGGTGGTTTGCAGGTTACCTTGTCTCTTATTGGGCAGGATGATGTCCTTAAGGTAATTGACCAAGGTGCTGACGATAGTGTTAATGCAGTCAACATTAAAAAATTGATCGTAGAAACCACCGATGTAGATGTCGTAGAGAACACTGAAGAAGCTACCATTATTCAATCGCGTCACCGTATTCCTGAGCAGCCTCTATCGGCAGAGCAGATTTTAGTGTTGCAGGTTCCCACACCTGAGCCATTGCGTCATTTTGAGCCCAGTGAGGCTAAGACGCTTGTTCTTCATGCTGAAGCTGACTACACCGGCGCATGGCTTGGTTTATTTGATCAAATCATTCGCTATGGGCACACCACCACCAACGCTGATCATCCCTGTTTAGTGGAAGATCGCTATGTTATGGCGCCTTCGCCTATTCCTCGTTTTGACACGATGAAGCTGCATATGAGCGAAAATCTTACCCTCCTCGGTGCTGGCCGAGAAAAGAAAATCTATGCGGTGCCACCTTATACCAAGGTAGCGCCTCTGGATTTCGAAGATTATCCCTTCTCGGTAGAAAACTTCGAAGGCAAGCATTGCCGTTTGTGTGGTGCAACAGGCGTGTACTTGGACGAATTGATCGACGAAGAAACCGGCGAGACGTATTACCAATGCAACGATACGGCCTATTGCCATGTGCGCTGTGAGGCGCAGGTGGCCGCTAAACAGGAAGCCGGTAAGCAAAACCAGGAGGGTGAATAAGTATGAGTATTCCAGAAATGGAACAAAGTCCTTGCTTGTCCGTTTCGCATGTGTCGAAACGTTTTGGCGAAGGGTGCGAGTACTGCCTTTCTCCTGATGCAAAGCTTGAGCGTAATATCTGCCCTCACTGCCATACAGTTCATGCAGTACGCGACGTGAGCATGAATCTCTATCCTGGCGAGATTGTAGGTATTGTAGGAGAATCCGGTAGCGGTAAATCAACCTTCATGCAGTGCTTGTATTTCGATCAGCAAGCAACGGAAGGCGAAGTTCGTGCAATTCCTTTTGACGGTGGAGTCCAAAACCTTCTCACTCTTTCGTCACAGCATAAGCGCAAGGTTCGCAATACGGTTTTAGGCATGGTGTATCAAAATCCTTATTTGGGATTACGCATGAACTTTTCGTCCATGTCAAACATTGCCGAACAGATGATTGCGGCTGGTAACCGCAATGTAGAGACCATGCGTGCGCGCGGCAACGAGTTGCTGGACAAGGTAAATATTCCACTCAGCCGCGCAGGTGAACCACCGAAGCAGTTTCTGGTGGTATGCAGCAACGTGTACAAATCGCAAAAGCGCTTTCCAATAATCCGCCCATTTTGTTGCTTGACGAAGTAACCACAGGTCTTGATCTTTCGGTTCAGGCAAGCGTACTTGATCTCATTTTGCAGATTAAACGCGATTTCGGCGTAAGTATGTTGGTGGTTAGTCATGACCTGGGCGTAATTCGCATGTTGGCAGATCGCACCTTCGTAATGCTGAATGGTCAGGTAATTGAATCGGGTTTGACCGATCAGATTCTAGAAGATCCTCAGCATGCGTATACCCAGCAATTGGTGTACTCGCTGCTCTAACAGGCAAAGCGCGAGAAAGTACTGGTGCTCTTTCGATGTGGCTAGCTCTGCGATGAGGTTACAGAACATCAAGAATTTCAAGTGCTGATTTATAGGCCTTTTTCTCTCATCTCTGGGAGGTTGTCCGTTCGGTTGGTATGTGCTCTTTGGCTAGCGGGCAACCTCCACACGAGATGTTTTATAAATACTTAGGTATGGGAGATAACTATGGAAGCAAATTCTTTAGTAATACGTGGCGGCAATGTGGTTACCGAAACCGAAATATTGCCCAATCATGATGTTGTTATTAAACAGGGAACAATTGTTGATATTAAGCCAACGCTTGCAAATGCGCGCACTCGAGAAACCGATGTCTTTGCTGATACAGGTAATCCTGGGCTTGTAGTGGATGCTGCAACGGGCTTGCCTGTAGTTGATGCACGTGGTGCGTATGTAGTGCCTGGTATGGTAGACATTCATTCGGACTATATTGAATCAGTAGCATCTCCTCGTCCGAGCGTGGTTATGGATTTGCCTACTTCACTTTATAAAGTAGACCGCGAATTGGTTACTCATGGGGTGACCACCATCTACCATTCTCTTTCTACGTATGGTTCGCACGTGTTTGATCACAAACCTATCCGCAATTTCGAAAATGTTCAAAAGTTGCTCGATGCAATTGCTGCAATTCGCGAAGGCGAAGAACATGATCACCTTATTCGTCATCGTTTGCATTTGCGCGTAGAGCTTGATGCGGTAGACCGCGTAGATGAAATTGAACACTACCTTACAGAAGACAAGGTAGACTTGATTTCGTTTATGGATCACACTCCTGGTCAGGGCCAGTATCGCGACTTGTTGGTGTATAGCAACACCATGAAAGGCTATCGTGAAGGCATGACTGACGAAGAGGTTGATGCGCTTATTAAAGATCGCCAAAACGCTAAAAAAATCAGCCCTGAGGATTTGAAGCGTTTGGCGGACCTTGCTCATGAAAAAAGTATTTCACTGGCTTCTCATGACGATGATTGCACTGAGAAGGTGGAATACATGGATTCGCTTGGCGCAGTAATTTCCGAGTTCCCCATTGATATGAAAACGGCGCACGAAGCGAAGGAACACGGCATGTTTACGCTGGCAGGAGCTCCAAACGTAATGTTAGGCCACAGTCATTCTGGAAACCTTTCAGCACGTGAAGGGGTTGAAAATGGCGCGATTGATATGCTGTGCAGCGATTATTATCCAGCGGCGCTCATTGATGCGGTATTTACCCTCCATCGTGAATGCAAAATGAGCCTACCTTCTGCTTTCGCGTTGGTTACCGCAAATCCAGCAAAAGCAGTTGGTATTGATAATGAAGTCGGTTCTCTTGAGGTAGGCAAACGTGCCGATATTCTGCTCGTTCGCGAAATTGGCTGCAACCCTGAAGGAACCGTTACCACTCCAGTAATCACGCGTGCTTTCGTAGGTGGTAATTCGGTCTATCGTTCTCACTATCCTGATCAGCCCCAAGGCTATGATCGCTAGGAGGTAGCTGTGGAATCTGTAGTAGAAAATGAGCCTTTGCTGAGCATAGAAAACTTGTCTAAGTCTTTCTATATGCATATGGCGGATCGTCAAATCAAAGGCTGCCAGAATATTACGCTCGCTATTCAAGAAGGCGAATTTGTGGGAATTACGGGACGTTCGGGTTCCGGTAAATCCACTATTTTGCGTTGCATTTATCGTACGAATTTGCCCGAGTCAGGCTCCATTTGGTATCGCAGTGCCAGTTTTGGAAAAGTTGATTTGTGCACGGTAGGGGAACGAGAAATGATACATATCCGTGCTTATGAAATGGGATATGTTTCTCAGTTTTTGAATGCTCTGCCTCGTCAGACTGCATACGATATCGTGCTGCAAAGCGCACTTGAAACGTTTGGTTCTGCTGATATGGAACGTGCAAAGGCGGAAACGGAACGAATGCTGCATCATTTTGATATCAATGAATCGCTTTGGCCTTTGTATCCACGAACCTTCTCGGGTGGCGAAAAGCTGCGTTTGAATATTGCGGCAGCAATGATCAAACAGCCTCGTTTGCTTCTTCTTGATGAACCTACGGCATCTTTGGACGCAGCATCAAAGATGAAGGTTCGTGAATTGATCGAACAGCTCAAGGCACAAGGTACTACCATGCTTGGTATTTTCCATGACTTAGAATTCATGGAGGGCCTTTGCGATCACGAATTCAATATGCAAAAAGGAAGCATTGTTGCGTAAAGTACGCTAGATTTTAAGCGCGTACCTTTTAATAAGGTGCGCGCTAGGATATTTACTGAAGGAATAGTATGAAACCAAATCTTTCCTTATCAGAGCTCTTGGGATGGGATGGCGCTTCTCCCTTGCGCGCAGACCTCCATTGTCATTCAACCATTTCTGATGGGTCTTTTACTTCTGCGGAGTTGTTGGCTCAGGCTCAAGCTGCAGGATTGACTCACCTTGCGATAACCAATCACGACACAACGGCGGGGTTCGATGATGCAGCCGCTGCGGCACAAGCGCTCTCTGCTGTTCCGGGTAACGAAGGATCGGCGGTTATCACCTATATTTCTGGCATAGAAATTAGTGCTTGGAATCCTGCTTCAGAACGCAAAGTACATATTCTTGGCTTTGGTCTTAAGGAGAACTCTCCAGCGATTGCTGCTCTTTGTGGCCCTACTTTGCGCGCTCGTACGGAAAATACTGCTTGGCAGCAAGAGCAGATTGAAAAAGCAGGATATAGTCTTGACTATGAACTGTTAAAAAAGTTGCGTGCGGCATCGACGGGTTTTTACAAACAGCATCTTATGGCAGCACTCACAACGGCTCCTTTTACGAGCCAGGAATACCAAACGCTCTATAAAAGCTTATTTAAAGGTGAAGGTATATGTAAACGTGATATCACCTACGTCGATGCGCGTGATGCGGTCGCCGCAATTACTGAAGATGGTGGTGTGGCGGTGTTGGCGCATCCCGGACAATTGGACAGCTACGATATGGTGCCTGCGTTAGTGGATGCGGGGCTTTGGGGGATTGAACGTTTTCATCCTGACCATACTCAGGCGGACTGGGATCGCTGTGCTGAATTAGCTGATCGCTTTGGGCTGGAATGTACCGGTGGCTCAGATTTTCATGGCGATTTCGGTGAAGTTGAGCGTCTTGGTCAGTGCTTGCTTGCGGTTGACTAAATCCATAAGGAAACTGAATAACGCATAAAGTAGAGCTTTATCTTTCGTTTCAGCTCGGCTTCACGCTTTATCGCTTTTTAAGAATGCAAATAACGTCGCTAAAATGTCGCACACCTGTTTTGTCCTATCCCAGAGATTGAGGGAGCTAATCCAGGGCGACGTTTTTGCATGCATTCTTTCAAAGCGGCGTTTCGATACGAGCTACAACGAAAGGTAAAGCTCTACCTATTGACTGTTTATTTTTTCATTAAGTCGGCGATTGTAACCCCATCGAAGTAATCGTTAATGAGGGAATCGAGCTTCTCCCACATTCCAATGGTGCGGCATTCGTTGCGTCGATCGCAGGGTGCAGCGCCGCATTCGAGGCATGCTACAGGAGCTAAATCTCCTTCGGTAAGGCGTAATATTTCACCAACAGGGTACTTTTCGGGCGCACGGCAGAGGCGATATCCGCCTCCTTTGCTTGGATGCCTCTACAAGCCCGTTCTTCTTCAGAATAGGAAGGATACGTTCTAGGTATTTGAGGGAAATATCTTGGCGTTCGGCAATGGTTTTCATGGGTACGTATTCGCCGTTGCTGGTTTCTGCCAAGTCAATCATGACGCGTAAGGCATAGCGGCCCCTCGTTGAAATAAACATGACGTATCCTCCCTTCGTAAAATCGAATTATACGTTTTAGACAGCCATGCATTTGTTCTAGTCAATCGACCTTACTTAAGTTTTTTGTGCTTGTTGTTTACTCGCACAATTGTCGGCAAGGTAAGTTGCATGGCTGCTGTTCGTTTTTGCCTTGCTTTAGTTTAGCGCTTTTGATTCGCCCTGTTTTTCGTAATAGTCATTCACTGCTGCTTCAATTGCCTCCTTTGCGAGTACCGAGCAATGAACCTTATGAGCAGGTAGCCCGTCTAAAGTCTCGACGATGGATTTATTGGTGATCTGGAGAGCTTCGGATAGGGGCCTATTCTTGATGAGCTCGGTTGCATTGAACTGGAGGCAATGGCGGAGGCACAACCGAAGGTTTCGAATTTCACATCTTCAATGATGTCGTTGTTGATTTTTAGATAGATCTTCATAATATCGCCGCACTGGGCGTTACCTACTTCGCCTATGCCGTTAGCATCGGGCAACGATCCCACGTTGCGGGGATTACGAAAATGATCCATAACAATGTCGCTGTATAAAGCCATGAGTATTCACTCCTAAATATGGGTAAAAGATACTTCGGAAGGGTGTAGCCAAAAAATGACAGGGGATTCAAAGCGTCATTAAGAAACGATTAGAGAATAAAATCCTTTTCGCCCGCAACTAATTCCTGCCATAACGGGGAGATGCTGCGAAGGTAGGCAACCACGTCAGTGATTGAGTCGATTAGGTAGTCAACTTCTTGTTCGGTAATAGATTCATCCAAGCTCAAACGAAGCGACCCGTGTGCTACTTCATGGGGTCTGCCTAAGGCAAGCAACACATGACTTGGCTCGAGAGAGCCTGATGTGCAGGCAGAACCTGAAGAGGCATAGATTCCCTTATCGCTTAAAAGCAGCAAAAGAGATTCTCCTTCGATACCCTCAAAACAAAAATGTACGTTTCCAGGCAGACGATTTTCGGCGTTTCCACTTAACGCGCTATGAGGTATGCGTGCTAATCCTTCAATGAGTTTGTCACGCATGGCGCATAGATGGAGCTGATGCTGCTTTTGTAAGGCACAGGCTTCTTTGAGCGCAGCTGCCATGCCAACGATAGCGGGAACGTTTTCAGTACCAGCGCGTTTACCCCGTTCTTGGGCACCTCCATAGATGAGGTTTTGTAAGCGGATGGCTTTTTTAGCATAGAGCGCACCAATTCCTTTTGGGCCATGGAATTTGTGACCAGAAAGTGAAAGCAGATCGATGTTGGAATCTTGTATTTGAACAGGAATATGTCCTACTGCTTGTACTGCATCGGTATGAAAAAGCACACCTGCTTCTTGGCAAAGAGCACCGATTTCCGAAATGGGTTGAATGGTGCCAATTTCGTTGTTCGCAAACATTACCGAAACAAGGCAGGTGTCAGGACGGATTGCCTTGCGAACTTGATCGGGACTTATTATTCCTGTGTCAGGGATTTCGAGCAAGGTTACTTCAAAACCGCGTTTTGCTAGCGCCTCCAAGGTGTGAAGAATTGCATGATGCTCAAAAGCGGTTGAAACGAGGTGTTTCTTACCTCTTTTTTCGCCAAGAGCGGCAGCGCTTAAAAGTGCTTGAGTGTCCGCTTCGCTTCCGCCTGAAGTGAAATAGATTTCTTGAGCAGAGCATCCTAGGCATTGTGCGATGCTCTCCCGTGCTTGTGCGAGCGCTTCGGCGGCGCGCTGTCCTGGGTCGTGCAGACTTGAAGGGTTTGCATACGTTTGGTCGAAGAAGGGAAGCATTGCCTCAGTGCGAGAGGACTCAATGCGGTGGTTGCGGCGTTATCGGCATATATTTCCATAAGATTCCTCTTTTCTATTCACTAAAAAGCGGGGTGGAAAGATAACGTTCGCCCGTATCGGGCAATAAAGTTACGATGGTTTTTCCCGCATTTTCGGGGCGCTTAGCTATCTGGATTGCGGCATTGAGGGCAGCTCCAGATGAAATGCCAACGAGAGCACCTTCACTTTGTGCAATAAGTTTTGCTGTGGCGAATGCATCATCATTAGAAACGGCTATCACTTCGTCATATATTTCAGTATTGAGGGTTTTAGGGATAAAGCCTGCTCCAATACCTTGAATTTTGTGAGGGCCAGCAACGCCTGTTGAAAGGAGCGCTGAATCGGAGGGTTCTACGGCAACAATGCGTACTTCAGGGTTTTGGGCTTTTAGATATTCGCCAACACCTGTAATAGTTCCTCCCGTTCCGACACCCGCAACAAAGAAATCTACGGCACCGTCGGTGTCGTTCCAGATTTCGGGCCCAGTGGTACGGCGATGAATTTCTGGGTTGGCAGGATTGGTAAATTGTCCAAGGGATATGCCTCCCGGAATTTCTTTCACCAATTCGGCAGCTTTCGCTACGGCGCCTTTCATGCCAGCTGCTCCTTCGGTTAAAACAAGCTCCGCGCCATACGCCTTCATGAGCTGTCGACGCTCAATAGACATAGTTTCAGGCATTACCAAAATTACGCGATAGCCTTTCATTGCGCCGATCGACGCGAGAGCGATTCCGGTGTTTCCGCTGGTTGGTTCAATGATTACCGAATCTTGGGTGAGCAATCCTTGAGACTGAGCATCTTCGATCATGGCTTTCGCAATACGATCTTTTACTGAGCCGGCCGGATTGAACATTTCTAACTTTGCGAGTAGAGTAGCGGGGATGTTTTGGGCTTTTTCTATATGTAAAAGTCGCACAAGGGGAGTGCTTCCGACTAACTGATCTACAGAAGGATAAAGGCGTGTCATAAGTGTTCCTTTCAAAACCTACCAATAAGGTAGGAATATATCATCACTAATTACCTACTAAGTCAATAGGTAATTAGGAAATGACAGTAAAGAAAAATCAAACCCCCCCTCTCTCAGACTTCATTTTGCCAATTAAGGAAAAATACCTTGAGTAGATGCAAAGTTTTGTTATAGTTGCTTCCAACAAACCGTTGACGAGGAAGTAACGGTGGTAGCGCACTCACAGAGAGTCGGGGGTGCTGGGATCCCGACAGGAAGCGAATCATCAAATGGACCTCCGAGGGCTTTTGTGAATCAGTGATCAGTTTGCCGTACGGTAAACGCATTCGCACAGTAGCAAAAGACGGGTGCTCCCGTTATAGAGCAGAAATGTGATTGCATTTCATGAGTGGACGCGTATAGCGTCAAGCAGTGGTGGCACCGCAGGAGTTCGCTCTTGTCCCTGCACGTAAGTGGTAGGAGACAGGGCGTTTTTTTATTGCCATTGTCTCCTGAGAAAAGTAAGGAGACACTACTATGAACAAGCGAGTAAGCACCGACTACAAGACCTATCTATCTGAAGACGAATTACCTACTCACTATTACAACTTGCGTGCGGACATGAAGACCGATCACGCACCCATGCTGAATCCAAAAACCTTAAAGCCTGTAACGGTTGAAGATTTAGAGCCCGTGTTTGCAACAGAGCTTGCCAAGCAGGAGCTTAATACGACCGATCGTTTTATTCCTATTCCTGAACCGGTACGTGATTTCTACAAGATGTATCGTCCTTCTCCTTTGGTACATGCGGAATTTTTGGAGAAGGCGCTCGACACTCCCGCCAAGATCTACTACAAATTCGAAGGCAACAATACCAGCGGTTCTCATAAACTTAATTCGGCTATTGCGCAGGCATATTATGCCAAGCAACAGGGATTGACCTGCTTGACCACTGAAACAGGTGCAGGGCAGTGGGGTACTGCGCTTTCTATGGCATGTGGTTTCTTTGGATTAGACTTGCATGTTTATATGGTGAAATGCTCAGCGCAGCAAAAGCCGTATCGTAAAGCAGTTATGGAAACTTACGGTGCTCGCGTGACTCCTTCGCCTTCCAATGAAACAAATGTGGGACGTGCTATTCTGGCAAAAGATCCCGAGAATTCTGGTTCGCTAGGAACAGCAATTTCTGAAGCAGTTGAAGAGGCGGTCTCGACCGAGGGATGTCGCTATGTATTAGGAAGCGTTTTAAATCAAGTGCTACTGCATCAATCTATTATTGGTCTGGAGGCCAAAGCGGCACTCGACAAAATAGGCGAAAAGGCTGACATCTTGATTGGCTGCGCTGGTGGCGGATCCAATCTGGGTGGTCTAATGGCTCCCTTTATGGCGGATAAGTTGGCAGGTAAGGATGCGCCGTATTTCATTGCGGTTGAACCTGCAAGTTGTCCTACCATGACGCGCGGTAAGTTCGCTTATGACTTCTGCGATGTGGGTAAGTTACGCCACTGGCAAAGATGTACACATTGTTCTGCCTTTATCCCATCCCCTAATCATGCAGGTGGCTTGCGTTATCACGGAATGAGCCCCATTCTCTCTCAGCTGTACCATGATGGCTTCATTGATGAGGCTCGTGCGGTTGAGCAAACAAAAGTGTTTGAGGCTGCAACGTTGTTTGCACGCGTTGAGGGCACCTTGTCTGCCCCTGAGTCAGCGCATGCGATTCGAGTGGCAATGGACGAAGCCCTGAAGTGTAAAGAGACTGGCGAGGAGAAGACTATCGTGTTTGGCCTGACCGGTACAGGCTATTTTGACCTGGCGGCTTACATGTCCTACAAGGATGGTTCGATGACCGATACGTTCCTACTGATGAGGATCTGGCTGCTGGCTTTGAAATGATTCCTCATTTGGAGGGTATTCAGTAAGGATTGATGTCAGGCGGTGCGCGTAGAGCTGCGTGGAATGGCGCACGTTTAATTATCAAACTGAGACCGCAATAGTTTTACGCTAACTGCAATGTAAGCTGGAAGCTAGCTGCAGCATCAGCCGGAAATTAATTGCAACGGCAGTGAGAAACTAACCACGTCGACAATTGGGAACCAACCGCGACGGCAGTCAGAAGTTAACCGCGAGATAAATCTCAAATGGAAAATTTGGGAATCAACCGCGACGGCGGCAGTGTCAATAAATTGTGCACGCGCTAAGTTTTGCATTGAATTTAGTAAGACTTGCCGCTATAATTTGACTCCGCGCTACTGGGCCATCGTCCAATGGTAGGACTCTGGTTTTTGGTACCAGCTATGTAGGTTCGAATCCTGCTGGCCCAGCCAGTTTGAAAATGTTTCGGCTCTTATCTTGCTTCTTGTTTGGAGGTCAAGATTCGAACCGATGAGGTGGATTAATTTCTAAAGCGAGCTCTTGTAGCTCGCTTTTTTAATACAATTAACGTACCCACAAAAGCGCCATAATAGCGTATGAAAAGTGTTATAAAGGCACCGACTGACTTTCGAGTTATTCAGCGGCAGCTGATTAGTTTGCTTAATGACGAAATTGCGTGTCGCGAAGGGTGCTGTAGTGATGGAGATAAGAGACGATCGTTGCCAGGAGGCAAGCCGATGGCAGAATTTGTAGAAGGTAAACGACCTGTTTTAGAAGCATTAAAGCAAATATTCCTGCCAAATGCCTCTATGTTGCCGATGGTCTTAAGGGAGATAAAGTCGTTTCTGATGTTGTCAAGCGCTGCCATAAGATGGGCGTTTCGGTAAAACAGGTCAAGCGTAGTGATTTGGATGCTCGATCAGAGCGCGGTTCTCATCAGGGACTTATGTTGGAAACGCGCCCCTATCAATACGCAAGCGCTCAAGACGTTATCGATGCTGCTCAAACGCATGCAGATGAACATAATGGGCAAGCTCTTATCATTATTTTGGATCATATTACCGATGCGGGTAATTTAGGCGCTATTGCGCGTTCGGCAGAAATTGTAGGTGCCTCAGGCATACTGATTCCCAATAAACGTTCTGCACGTGTGACAGCAGCAACTTATAAGAGCTCTGCTGGAGCGATCTCTCATATTAAAGTGGCGCAAGTTGGCAACATTGCTCAAACTATCGAGCGTCTCAAAAGAAATTTTGGGTAGCGGGTGCTTCTGAGCAAGCGACGGAATGTATTTGGGACGCGCCGATGGGCTGGCCGCTTGGTACTTGGTAATGGGTAGTGAAGGAGAGGGCCTTTCGCGCCTAACAAAAGAGCATTGCGACTTTTAGTCGCGCTTCCACAGGCAGGACAAGTAGGCTCGCTTAATGTAGCGCAGGCGGCAACGGCGTGTATGTATGAATGGATGCGTCAATGTCGCGAGCAAAATAAATCGACCGATTAGTTGTTAGACGAAGGCGAATGTCTTCTCGCGAGTGCGCATGCGCTCTGTGTGAGCAATGACTATCTGAAAGGGTGCTTAAACGTGGCTAAAAAACGCAATAAGCTGCTTATTGTTGATGGTTATAACGTGCTACGTAGTGGCTCGCGCTATCTTCATATGCGTAATCGGGAGGACTTCACTTACGAGAAATTCAACATGGTTCGCGAGGCGCTAATCAGCGATGTTGCGGCATATGCGGGTAGCGAATATAAAGCCATCATTGTTTTGATGCGGCTGATAATCCTGAATCTGCGGGTAAAACTCAAACAATCGGCGGCGTTAAAGTCATGTTTTCGCCATATGGCTCTTCGGCAGATAAGATCATCGAAAAACTTTCCCATGATGCCCGCGAGCGTCGTGTCGAGGTGATGGTGGTTACGAGCGATGCTTCTATCCAAGATGCGGTGTTTGGTGGCGGCGTGGATCGTATGAGTGCAAACGGTTTCAGTCTCGAAATGGATGATTTGGCGGATGAGGCTGATCGCGATAGTAGTCTTCAGGTTTCGCGCAAGAACACCGTTGCTGATCGTCTTAATCCCGAAGTGCTGGCAAAACTCAAAGCAATGCGTGATCGATAGTATTACTGTGTCGAGAGGTAGAGCGTTTGCTGTTTGAATGGTATCCGAGTTGTATCTAGGTGCTGCTGATCGCATGGGTAGCGCCTGTCGAGTGTATGATGGCGTTAATCACATAAACACTTTTTAATTCAAAGATTAACGTTTTTGAACCACCTTTCGTCTATTAGCTCTTTTAATAGTTAGGCGAATAAACGGTATTTTTGTCATGGTTGAAAGCTTTTGATTCATACCTTCTATACCTATAATTAAAGAACATTATTAATTCTGGCTATAAGCTTATTCGGGCTACAAGTCAATTGTTCTCAGGTGCGCGAGTAACGCGATGCGTTAAAGGGGACTAAAACTAAAGCGCATGATGCAAAAGTGTTTGCCTGAGGGGGAGGAGAATCACATGAAGCCGCTCGAGGGAATAAAGGTTGTAGATTTAACTACCTACATGGCAACTCCTGCAACAGGTCGCGTTCTTGGTGAATGGGGAGCCGACGTAATCAAAGTTGAAGCTGCAAAGGGTGATCCCCTGCGTGTAACCCAAGCAGCTGTATTTAACATGCCTATGTCGGATGAAGAAAATCTCGCATTCGATATGTGCAACCTACACAAGCGTTTTATTTCACTTAATTTAAAAAGCGAAGTGGGCGCAGAAGTAATGGATAAATTGCTCTCAGAGGCAGACGTTTTCATTACGAATACGCGTACTAAGTCTTTGCGCAAGATGGGTCTCGATTGGGAAACTTTGCACGCAATATCCTCGTTTGATCATGGGTCATGGGCTTGGTTACGGGAAGAAGGGCGCCGAAAAGGACGATCCTGGGTTCGACGTAACTTGCTATATGGCTCGTGGTGGCGTATTTGGCACTACGGTAAATCGTGGCGATTCACCTATGATCCTACTAACGGTTATGGCGACTTGCAGGCAGCAATGTTCTTGCAGCAGGTATTTGTGCAGCCGTTATTGGACGTGAAAAGTCAGGCGAAGGCGATTATGTAACTTGTGCACTTCAGCACGCAGGTGTCTATGCGCTGATGACCGGTATGATTTCTGCTCAGTATGGTAACCCTTATCCCAAGAGTCGCTTGGAGGTAATTTGCCCCTTCAATAACGTATACATGACTGGCGATGGTAAATATTTGGCAATGTGTGATCCAGAATACGATCGCGACTACAACAAGATCATGGGTCTTATCGGACGCGAAGATTTGATCGATGAGCCTCGTTTGGTTAATTGCAACAAGATGAATGAGGCAGGCTTGAATCCTGAAGTAGTAGGCATTATGGATGAAGCGCTCGCAAAGATGACCGCTGAAGAAGCTTGAAGCTGTTCAAGGATGCAGGTATTCCTATTGAGTTATGCCAGACGCCTTTGGATGTATATGAAGATCAAAACGTATGGGACAACGATTATTTGGTTAAGATTCATTATCCTGAAGCTGATCGAAACATTCCTACGGTTCCTATTCAGTTTGAATCCGAGCCCGCTCCGGTTTATACGCCGAGTGACAAGTTGGGAAGTTCTACTGTTGCTGTTATGAAGGATTTGGGATATACCGACGAACAGATCGAAGCTGCAATGGCCGATGGTTCGGTTTGTGGTCCAAAGACTTTGGATGAGTTGGTGGGCTAGTCTTAATCCTGGATGAGCTGGTGGGTTAGCTTTAACCCTCTGGGCGTTGCTAACCAGTGTTGCTAATGAGACGCACCTTACCAAATTTTCTGCAGTCTAATTAACAAACGAGTCCAATAAGTTCGCTAAGTCCAATAAGTCTACTAAGTTCACTAAGCCCACAAGTCTACTAAGTCCAATAAGTCCAGATTATGTTCGCGGGTCCCAATGAGGGGCCCGCATTTTCTATAACCCTATTGGGGCATATAAATGTATCGCTCCAATTATTTTGCACAAGCCTATAACCCTGCAGCCCTATAACCTTGTAACCTGTCGCAGAATCCTATATCCGTCCTATCCGCCTCTGTGCTTGCTTTATGGCTTCAATTTCTACCCAAATCGCATGATTTGCGTCCATAAATGCGTGACATTGCTTTCGGAGCATCCTGAGCAATCCCGTCCATAAGCGCTCGAGCGACTGCTTATAGATCTTGGGGTATTTGGCATTTGTTTGTGGCTGCCGAACATATATCCATAAGCATCGAGTGTATTCCATAAATGTATGAGTTTTGTAAGAACGTGTTCTCAATGTGTCTAAAACCTTGCACCTGTTTGCCAGCTTGCTATACTACAAAGGCTGCAAATTGTCGTAGTGTGCTCATTTGCCATAGAGTCACTTCGTCAAGAAACTGCATTCGGCAAGGGGCTGTATGCGGGGCAGCGTAAGTATTTCGCATGCGTGGCGGACCTGTTTTCGCTAGTGACTAGAGGAAGTGCTTGATACAGAACGCTTAATGCGCCTGAAGCATTTGCTGGGCTTTAACAGTAAGAGCCATCAGCAAGAGTGGGCGCAGGTGGTATTAACTCTTGCCTAGTTGCGAAATGGGGATGAACCCACGCAGAGGTTTAACGAATGGAGAAAACATGGCAAAAATTACTATCAAGTCCTTGCTTGATGCAGGCACCCACTTCGGTCATCAGACCCGTCGTTGGAATCCTAAGATGAAGCCTATATCTTCGGTAATCGTGGCGACATCTACATCATCGATCTGAAGGAAACCCTCTACGGTCTGGACGCTGCTTACACCGCAGTATCTCGTTGCGCTGAAAAGGGTGGCACGGTTTTGTTTGTAGGCACCAAAAGCAGGCTCAGGAGTCTGTTGCTAATGCGGCAAACCGTTGCGGTATGCCTTACGTAAACGCTCGCTGGCTTGGCGGTATGCTGACCAACTTCGTTACTATTCGCTCTCGCGTTCAGCGCATGGAAGAGCTCGAAGCAATGGAGACGGATGGTCGCATGGAAGTTCTTCCTAAGAAAGAGCAGATTTTGCTTCGCAAGGAACTTGCTAAGTTGCAGACCAATCTCAACGGTATTCGCAACATGAAAAGGTTCCTGATATGGTATTCGTTATCGATACCAATCGCGAGCAGATCGCAATTCATGAATCTCATCGTCTGAACATTCCTATTGTTGGTACGCTCGACACCAACTGCGATCCTGACGACGTAGATTACGGCATTCCTGCAAACGACGACGCAATTCGTTCCGTTCGTTTGCTGGCAGACTTCATCGCTGACGCAGTTATCGCAGGTACTGGCGCTCCTGTTACCGTGGAAGAAATGACTGCTGAAGCAACCGAGGAAGCTCCTGCTGAGGCAGCTGCAGAAGCTGCAACCGAAGCTGCTGCAGAGTAACTTTGTTCCTAAATAGGCTTATTGCTCCTTTCTAAAGGGGCTATCCGCAAAGGTTTTTAAGAAAGGAATGAACATGGCAGAAATCACCGCAGCTCTCGTTAAAGAACTCCGCGAGATGACCGGCGCTGGCATGATGGAATGCAAGAAGGCTCTTACTGAGCTGAAGGCGATATCGATAAGGCGGTAGACGTTCTTCGTACTCATGGTCTTGCAGCTGCTGCTAAGAAGGCAGGTCGTGCAACCAATGAGGGTATGGTAATGGCTCTTGTTTCCGAAGATGGCCAGGCAGGCGCTTTGGTTGAGCTGAACTGCGAAACCGACTTCGTAGGCATGAACGAAAAGTTCCATGCATATGCAGAAAAGATTGCAACTGCTGTTATTGCTAACAAGCCTGCAGATATGGACGCTCTTAAAGCATCCGAAATTGAAGGCGAAAAGGTAGAGGATGTTGTAACCGACGCTATTCATACACTCGGCGAAAACATTCAGCTCGCTCGTTTCGCTTATGCTGGTCAGCCTGAAGGTGCTGTTGCAAGCTACATTCATGGTGGCGGCAAGATTGGCGTTCTTGTTGAGTTTAAGTTGGGCGATACCTCTTTCGCAACTAATGAGGACTTCAAGAAGTATGGCCGCGACATCGCAATGCAGGTAGCTGCTGCAAGCCCTGTTGCTGCAACTCGTGAATCTGTAGATCCTGCAATCATCGAGCACGAAATGAGCATCTACAAGGCTCAGGCTGCTGAATCTGGCAAGCCAGAGAACATTCAGGAAAAGATTGCTACGGGCCGTATGGAGAAGTTCTATAAGGAAAGCTGCTTGACCGAGCAGGCTTTCGTAAAGGATCCTGATCAGTCCGTAAATCAGTACACTGCTGCAGTTGCTAAGCAGCTGGTACTACCATTGAAATCGTTGATTTCACTCGCTTCATGCTGGGCGAATAAAACAGCAACTCGATTAAACACACCCGTTAAACACATCTAGTGTTTAACGGGTGTTTGGTCAAGTGTTTATGATGCTCAAGAAGCTTTCGATCAAGCGTGCTTGATATTCGAGAGGTTCTCGATCGAGTTTGCTTGATGTGTAGGAGGCTTTTGATTAAACGGGCTTGATGCGTATGAGTGTCTCGATCAGATGCGCTTGATGCGCAGGAGGCTTTCGATTAGAAGCTTTGATGATCGAGAAACGTTTTGGATTAAATGCTTCTGGTCTGCTAAAGAGCATTTCATAAAACGCATTTTAGGGTCGCACATAGTGCGACCCTTTTGTGTAACAACCTTCTTTTTCTTTTAATTTAGAAAGATTTTTGGGATTGATGAGTTCGAGGTTTTCGAAAATGCCAGGATCTTTCTTGTTTTAAGGTCTTCGAGATTTTCGTGATTTTTAAAAGATTTAAAAAATGCTCAAACTTTAGAGGGGTTCAAAAAGGTGATTTTGACACATTTTCTGGAGTTGTGAATTAATACGTAATACTTATTGAGCTATCTTTCACACGATATGCCACAATTTAGGGTCGAATGAGTTTATTCTTCGATTTTCTCCTAAAAGTGAAACAAAAAGAGAAGTTTGTCCGGTAAAATTTTCTTACTTTTCGCAGGACTAGCCAAAATGTGGCAGAAAACCGATATTAAGCAAAAACGCAGCGATTCGACACGAGCATGGCGATCCGACATTACTGCAACGATTTGACTCGAGCACAACAACTCGACACCAGCGCGTTTCAACAAATATGTAACCTGTATAGGGGTTGGAAGTATTAGTCCTTCTCTTATTTATAATGAATGAGTTCAAAAGAATATAGTTAGTAACGGCTAAGGTATTAAAACCTTTGGTAAGCTTTGCCTTTCCAACTCCGCACGAGGTGTATCGCGGAAGGAACGAGTTCGACTTCGCGTGGAACGCATCGCGGCAGGAATGAGTTCGGCTCTGCATAAATCATATCGCGAGGAGAGCAAGGATCTCTTGCGGGAAAGTTTAAAGCTTATTCGAAAGGATAGGTATGTCTGAAGAAGTAATTATTGCGCGCGAAACAAAAACGTATCGGGCACTGTTCAGATAGGTGGCGCAAAGAATTCTGCACTAAAGCTTATTGCCGCTTCGATTTTAGGTCAGGGCAAAAGCGTTTTACATAATGTTCCGCACATTTCCGATACCGATATAATGAGCGCGGTTTTACGTAGCTTAGGCGCTGAAGTGTATTGGGAGGACAAATCGCTCGTGGTGGACACCACCCATGCAGAAGGTCATGAAACTCCTTACGAATTGGTATCTAAGATGCGTGCAAGCATTTCGGTACTAGGTCCACTGCTAGGGCGCTTTGGTTGCGCTAAGTGGCAATGCCGGGTGGCTGTAACTTAGGCGCTCGTAAAATCGATATGCACCTCAAAGTGCTGCAGGCTATGGGTGTGCATTTTAAGAACGAGCATGGTTATCTGTACGCATCAACCCCTAACGGACTTCATGCGGCAGATGTGTTGCTGGAGTTTCCGAGCGTTGGTGCTACCGAGAATATGCTTATGGCAGCAGTAGCGGTTGAAGGTACGTCAATCATCGACAACGCAGCACGAGAGCCAGAAATTGTCGATTTGGCAAACATGCTCAATGAAATGGGAGCTCATGTCGAAGGGGCTGGTTCTCCCACTATTACCGTACATGGCGTTTCGCTCTCCGAAATGCATCCTTGTGAACACAGCACGGTTGGCGATCGTATCGAAGCGGGAACCTATTTAACTGCTGGGGCACTTTTAGGTGGTCCTGTTACAACGGTAGGCATTGATCCTTCTTTTTTGCGAATGGCTATTATGAAATTGGAGCAAATGGGCTGCGAAGTAACCACGACAGATAATTCCATTACGGTATATCGTGAAAAACCTCTTCAGGCAGTTGATATCCAGACTCTTCCACACCCCGGATTTCCTACTGACCTCAGGCTCAATTCATGCTGCTTACCGCACTCGCTCAGGGAAACTCAGTAATTTCTGAAAATATTTTTGAAAATAGATTTATGTTTGCCTCTGAACTAAATCGTATGGGTTCAGACATTACCGTAGAGGGTCATCATGCGCTTATTCAGGGAGTAGAAAAACTCCAAGGTGCTCCAGTTTCTTCGCCTGATCTTCGTGGAGGAGCGGCTTTGGTTATTGCTGGTCTTGCGGCAGAAGGTGAAACGGTAGTCCACGATATTTATCACATCGATCGTGGCTACGAAGATTATGTTGGAAACTCAGTGCCTTGGTGCTCAGGTCGAACGTACTACGCTTTAGTGCTTAGGGCGTTTGAATTTGAGTTGGGCTAGGAGCTCTTAGGTATGTTTGGAAAACGTAAGGACAGTATGCATGGACGTCCTTCGAGACGATCTTCTCGTCGCCGTCAAGATGCTTGGTCGTCTTCGGTAGTGGGGTCGCATGCTCGTAGGCAAACAGGTACGCACACTCATCGTGCCCCTACAGGGGCAAATGCTCATCGACGTCCTTCTTCTCAGCGGGTAAACACTCGATCAGGGGAAATAAATCAGATCCATTTTCAATCGCGTTCGGTGGATGAGCGTACCGCTCGCCATCAAGCAGGCGGTTCTCGTACAGCGACTTTTATGCGCAGGCGAGATCGAATGCGTTATGTCATGATCGGACTCGTGATTCTGGTGGTGGTTGCTATAGCTTTAACGTTGGGCAACTGCGCTTTTCGAGGGTCCGTTTCTTCTTCAATGGCTTTAAATGATTCTGAAGTAAGCAATGCGCTTGTGGCGCCAGCTCGGACACTGATCCTTTCTATATATTGCTTGCGGGAATTTCGGATTCTGATCCTGCGGGTGAAACCGCAAGTTATTTGGCTGTTATGCGAGTAGATGTGCCAAACAAAACAATTTCGATTTTGAACATCCCTAGTGCGATTTCGGAAACGTATGACAATGCTCCTGAATCCGCAACCATGCTTCGTGATGCACCCTATGCGGTAAATGAAGGAGACTGGTAAGACGTGTTTCTTCTCTGATCGAGCAGGATATTAATCATTATGTTCGCATTACGGATAGTGATTTTGTGTCACTTGTCGATGCGCTTGGTGGCCTGCAGGTAAATGTAGATACCTACGTGGACGATCCTACTGTGGGAACTATCGTGCTTGATCCGGGCGAGCAGACGCTCAATGGTGAACAGGCTCTTACTTATGTAAGTGCTAAAAACTATAACGATGGATTTGAAAAACGATCTTCGATCCAAAATCAGATTTTACTTCGCTCATCGATGCAATCCAGGCAAAAGGCGGCATCGGTTTTGCATGAGTGCCGATACTATTGCTGGCAAAATCAAAACCGATATGAGCTACGACACACTCAATTCCATTGCGGGAATCTACAACGAAGCAACAATCTATTCGGCAATAGTTCCCGGAAGTGATATTACTGCAGGTGACGGTGTGTATTGGTCGGTCAATTCGTCACTTTCTCAGGTGTTGGAGGAATTTAAATCCGGGCAGGATATGGATATTTCTGTCGATACCAGTGGGGTTGATAAGAGCTCTGTTTCTATCATTGTTTTAAATGGAGCAGGAATTGATGGCTACAGTGCACAGGCGGCAGAAATCTTGACGAGCAACGGTTATCAGGTTCAAGAAACGGGCAATGCGGAATCATTTGTCTACGATGAAACGCTGGTTATTTATCGTGAAGAAAAAGACAAAACTGCTGCTGAATCTATTGTGCAGACACTTGGGACAGGAAGAACGGTTTCTGCGGGTGTGTATTACTCGTTAAAGACCGATGTTCAAGTGGTAGTGGGCAAGGATTGGACAAATAATGCTTAACGATTCCCAGCCTTCTCATGTTGGCTCTGGTGTTGACCTTAACGTTGATCCCGATTTTGATCCGGTTGCGTATATCAATGAGCCTCGATGGCATACGATGAGCTTAGGACTTGACCGAACACGTGAGCTGTTGGCACGTCTCGGCAATCCTCAGGATTCTTTGCGCTTTGTACACGTGGCAGGCACCAATGGTAAAGGCTCAACCTGCGCTTGTATCGCGAGCATTTTACAGGCAGCGGGCTATAAAGTAGGCCTTTTCACGAGCCTTATATCGAGTATTTCGAAGAACGCATACGCATAAACGGAAAGCCTATTTCTCGCAAAGAACTTTGCGAAGTGACGCTTCTCGTTCGTGATTCAGCAGAAGTAATGAGCGAACATCCTACCGAATTTGAGCTTATGACGGCGGTTGCTTTTCTATATTTTGCACGTCAGGGATGCGACATAGTAGTTGCAGAGGTAGGTTTAGGCGGCCGTCTTGATTCCACGAACGTCATTCAAGCACCCGAAGTGGCGCTTATTGCTCCTATCTCTTTCGATCATTGTGCTCTATTAGGGAACACTCTTACAGAAATTGCTGCTGAAAAAGCGGGAATTATCAAGCCTGAATGCTTGGTAGTAAGCGCATCTCAGGAAATTGAAGCAGAAGAGATATTGCGTCAAACAGCGCAGGATCAACAGGCGCAAATTCGATTTGTCTGCTCTGATCAAGTGAAGGGCACTACGGAGGATTTTACCTACAAAACTTATGAACACTTGTCTGTGGCATTGCAGGGAAGTTATCAGCGCTTTAATGCTGCATTGGCACTTGAGGGGTGCGAAGCGTTGCGGCAACGAGGATGGGATATATCCAACGACGCATTATACGCCGGCCTTTCCCAGGTACAGTGTCGGGGCGTTTTGAGGTAGTTCAAACGAGTCCCGATATCATCATTGATGGCGCTCATAACGTGCATGCTGCTCGACAACTTGCCTCTGAATTAGAGCAGCGTTATCCGCTTCGAAGGATTCTCTTTTGTATAGGGGTAATGGCGGATAAAGATTACGAGGCTATGTTGGAATGCTATGCGCCTCTCGCAAAAGCATTCGTGTGCTATGCTCCTGCCATGGATCGAGCGCTTTCTGAGAGAAGTTTGGCAGCAACAGCGATTCGTGCTCTTGCTAAGCTTCCCGAAGAAGATCACGGACACGGTTGCATGGTTTTGGCTGCGCATTCACCTTTGCAGGCGGTAGAACAGGTGCTGAACTTAGCCAATGAACACGACGTAATATGTTGTTGTGGAAGCTTATATGGCATCGCGGGAATTAAACAGGCACTCTCGAGCGTGTGCGCTTGAGAGTGAAGGGAACGCTTTATGGCAACGCTTCACGACATACAAAAACGCATCACCTCAGTCACGGCAACTCATCAAATAACTTCTACGATGGAGATGATCTCTCGTACAAAAATTAAGCGTGCAAAGCGACGGGTCGACAGGGCGGAGCCCTATGCGCGAGAGATGCGTAAGTTGCTTACGGTTCTCTCTGATCCTAATGGAGAGCCAGTCGCGCTGGCAACACCGCATGATTCTGTGAGGAAAGTAGTTTTAGTTGTCATTACTTCAGATCGAGGACTTGCGGGCCAATTTAATAACAATATTTTGCAATTAGCGCAGCGTACGCTAAAAAGTATGAGCAAAGAGAATGTCAGGTAGAAATTATTGCCTGCGGAAAGGTGGGTATAAATTACTTTACCTATCGTGGCTACAAACCTGTTATAGCTTTCCGAGACTTATCGGGTGATCCACGTCCGGAAGAGGCAGATACCATTGCCGATTATCTTGTCGATGCATACCTTTCGGGAACAATCGATGAGGTGTATGCCTTCTACAATCATTCAAAGAATTTGTATGAGCAGGTTCCCGCAATGTGGAAAATAATGCCCATCAATATGAATATGTTTTTTGAACAACGAATGGCAGGTAACGCTCAGGGCATTGCTGATCAGGATCCTCAATTAAAGCAGCTTCAAGGTTATATTAATTACGAGCCGAGCAGGGAAGCGGTGCTGAGCAAATTGCTTCCTGATTATCTGAATGGCTATTGAATTATATGCTTATCAATTCTGCTGAAGGAGAGCAGGCAGCGCGTCAAATTGCTATGCATAACGCCACTGAAAATGCGCGAGAACTTTTAGATGATTTGAAACTGATTTACAATCACGTACGGCAGAATGCAATCACAACTGAAATTACCGAAATTTCGAGTGGTGCCGAGGCGCTTGCTCGTCCGGAGTGATTTGAAGTGGCGCTGAGGCGCTTTCTCGTTTGGAGTGATTTCAAGTGGATTCTTTATTCGGAAAACTAAAGTCCGCCTTGAAAACTATAGTTCGTCTAAAAAACTAAAGTTCGCTCCGAAAAACAGGGAGAACATTACGTTAGATTTATAGTTTATGGAAGGTTCCTTAATTTATCTAAGAGTTTTTCGTTTATTGCGCAGGTTAGTTTATACTGTCTCATGTTGAAAAAGTATCTCGATTGGGTTTGGCCGGCGCCATGTTTCGAACCTGGTCAGGTCCGGGAGGAAGCAGCCATAAGGGACCGCTGACGAGCGGCCAGACCTTTTCGGGATACTTTAGTCTTTCGCCGGTCACCAACTGATCGGCGAAATTTGTTTTGAGCAAGGTTATACCGAATGTAACGGGAGTCTAATGGAATTCATCGACTTTATTTTGGGCCTTCTTCAAGATCCTCGTGGAGCTATTGCAGGCTGGATTATTGCCTTGGTCCTATCTGTGTATACACCACTCTTCTTGATCGTATTTGTTGAGACTGGTTTAGTTTTCTTTCCTTTCTTGCCAGGAGATTCGCTTTTGTTTGCGGCGGGTGTGTTTCCGCTGACGGGGTGGCTGAGCCTGGCTGCGACCCTTATCGTTTTTTATGCCGCAGCAATTCTGGGCAACACTTCGAATTATTGGATTGCTCGTTTATTTGGTTCGCGTATTATCGATTCGGGCAAGGTTAAGGCACTTACGCCTGAGCGTATGGCAAAGCTGGACCACTTCTTTGAAAAATACGGTGGGCTGACTATTGTTATTACGCGTTTTATGCCCTTCTTCCGAACATTTGCTCCCTTTATTGCAGGTACGGGGCATATGAATTTCGCTAAGTTTACTTTCTTTAATTGTCTTGGTGGCATTTCGTGGGTATCTCTCTTTGTCCTGGTGGGATACTTCTTTGGTGGTGTTCCTTTTGTGCAGGAGCACTTTGAAGTTATTGTTCTTGGCATCGTAGCAGTTTCGGTGGCACCTGCCGTTATTGGTGCTGTGAAAGCGGCTCTTTCTGCACGCAAGAGCGGTACGCGCGATTTTCAGGTGGAGACTGCTGCCGAGGCAGAACGTTTAGCGCGTGCAAAACATGCCAAGTCCGAAGAGGAAAACTAAATTATGGAGGCGCTGTATCGTAAATATCGTCCCACTACCTTTAAAGATGTTGTGGGCCAGGAGCATATTGAACGAACGCTCAAAAATGCAATCGAGCAGGGGAAAGTCTCTCATGCCTATTTGTTTTGCGGCCCTCGCGGTACCGGTAAACAACCATGGCTCGTATTCTTGCCAAGGCGCTCCTTTGCGAACAGGGTCCTACTGTCGAACCTGATGGAACTTGTCCTGAATGTGAGGCTATAGCGCAAGGTACTCATCCAGATGTATACGAATTAGACGCGGCAAGTCGCACTGGTGTCGATAACGTTCGTGAAGAAATTATTGCGCGCGTCAACTATGCGCCTACGCGTGGTGCCTGGAAGGTGTACATCATCGACGAGGTCCATATGCTGACCAATGCGGCCTTCAATGCGCTTCTGAAAACATTAGAGGAACCTCCTGAGCATATTCTTTTTATACTTTGCACAACCGACCCTCAGAAGGTTCCCGACACCATACAATCTCGTTGTCAGCGGTTTGATTTCCACCGCATTTCCAATGAAGCTATTGTTTCTCGCCTTGGGGCAATTTGCGTCGAAGAGGGAGTAGATTTCGAAGGAGAGGCGCTTGATCTGATTGCTTACCGTGCTGATGGTGGTATGCGAAATGCGCTCACTTCACTTGAGCAGTTAATAGCATTCGGCGGTGGTCATGTAACGCTAGAAGGCGCACAGAATCTGCTTGGTTCTCTGGACGAAACTGATCTTTCTGAAATTGTGCTCGCTATTGGAAAACGTGATGCTGCGGCATGCTTTAATTGGGTAGCTCGTTATGTTGAGACAGGCGCTGATCTTGCACAGTTTGTAAGCGATCTTTCCGAGTATGTGCGCAATATGTATCTGCTTTCTATGGCGGGTATTGAGGTTGAAATATCGGTGAATGAAGCAACGCGCAAGGCGATGGTTGATCAGCTTAAATACTTCGGTCAGGATCGATTAAGCCGACTTCTGGTTGTGTTGGGCGATCTCTCGAAAGAGCTCCATTCGTCTAGCAACCCTCGTTTGAGTTTTGAAATCGCTCTTACTCGCATGGTAAGGCCAGAATCCGATTTAACTATAGAGGCGCTGGCGGAGCGAATTGAAGAGCTGGAACGAAAGATAGCTTCTGGTCAAGTTGGCGCAGCAGTTCAAGTGTCAACACCACCGTTGCAAGCAGCGCCGCAGGCAATGCCGCAGATAACGCCTCATATTGCCTCGCAGACAACATCTCAAATGAATCAGGCAGCGCAGCAGGTAACACCTCAGGCGGCCCCGCAGGCTACCTCGTTGCAAGGATCAACGCCCCAGGCATCTGCTCAACCAGCTCAGACGCAAACAGCTCCGCAGGCAATGCCACAACAAGCGAATTTCCAGGATTCACCTCAGCAGGTGTCTTCTTTGCAGGTAAACTCTCAACCAGTGGTTACTGCTCCAGTGCAGGAGAACCCACCGCAACCGGCACCTCAAGGGGGAATGCCTTCTGGAGTTGAAAGCGTACCGCCAAATCAGACTTCTGCAGCATCGGGAGCTTTACCAATTGAGGTGACTAATCCTGCCGCAGTACAGCGTTTTTGGCATTCGGTTACTTCCTCGTTGCGTAAGGCAAATCCTGCGCGTGGTGTACTGTTTATGAATGCGAAAATCTTCGGCGAATCAAACGGAAGTGGACTGGTAATCACCTTCGGAAAAGATAATGGCTTTGCTTATACTGCAGCGCAAAAACCTGAAGTACAGCAACTGCTTTCCCAAACTATCGACTTGATAGCAGGAGGCCATGTTCCGTATCGTTTGATGCTTGAAGAGGGCGGATCGCCTCAATCGCCCTTTGTGAATTCTGCTTCTGCTTCGAATTCTTCTTCGATGGGGAATTCCCAGGTAAATGTTTCGCAGGTTGCCCAACCAAACCAGATGGCATCTCAGGCAGAGCGCGTTCGTGCAGCAATAAAGGCTGCTCAGGCAGCACAATCCGCAGCTGGATCTGGTCAGGCGGCAACTCAGAATTTTCAAGCGTCTCAGCCTTCGCCTCAACCAGCAAGTCAAGCACCGATTGCTCAACCGATGGCGATCCAGCCTTCGCCTCAGTCGGCAAGTCAAGTGCTTCAGTCTCAGCCGACAAGCCAGGCATCTCAGCCTTCAGCTCACCCTCAAGTAGCGCCTTCGGCACCTGCGGTTCAGTCTCAGACCCAGGTTCAAGATCAGGCTCAATCCCAGGCTTACCCTTATGAAGCTGCATCAACTTCAGTTTCTTCTTATGAGGAAGAAAGGGTTCCTCTTGAAGCATATGGCGATGCTTTCGCGGCAGAAGAAGATCCGAGTTACGCAGCTATTGTTAGCGATAACCCTACCGGCTCAATGAAGGAAGAAGTCTCTTTGCCTTCTGCTGTCGATCAGCCTAACGCTGGGTATGAGAATAAACCTGCCCCACAGCCCTCGATGCAGCCGATAGAAGGAAACGATGAAAGCGCCCAGATAAAAACTATTCTGACAAATAGTTTTGGGGAAGGAATAAAGTTCGAAGAGCTTTCTGAATAACTGAAAGGCTTCTGTATTAATAAAGCGATTTGTGGCTTGTATGCTGCAATTCGGTACAATGCTTAAAGCGCGTGCGCTTTTATAGTGCATCAAAGCAAGACGACCAAAAGGAGACAACCTTATGAATATGCAGCAAATGATGCGCCAGGCACAAAAGATGCAAAAGGAACTGGCAAAGGCGCAAGAAGAAGTAGCTACCATGACCGCAGAAGGTACGGCAGGTGGCGGAATGGTTTCCGCTGTTGTTCGTGGCGATATGACGGTTGAATCTGTCACGATTGATCCTGAAGCAGTGGATCCTGAAGATGTAGAAATGCTGCAGGATATGGTTTGTGCTGCGGTAAATGAAGCAATTCGTAATATCAACGAAGAAAGCAATGCTCGTTTAAGTGCAGTAACTGGCGGCATGGGCTTGCCTGGTATGGGCGGCGGTATGCCTGGAATTCCTGGCTTGCGTTAATTTGTGGGGTTACGTAAGTGAACGTAAGTTCTGCCATTCAAAAATTGCTTGATGAATTAGAGCGTCTTCCAGGAATCGGACCTAAATCTGCGCAGCGAATTGCATACTGGATCTTAAATGAAGATCGTATTGACGCTACTCGTTTGGCGCAGGCGATTATCGAAGTAAAAGACACCGTGCATTTTTGTGCACGGTGTTTTAACTACGCCCAGGATGATCTATGTGATATTTGCGCCTCACCTAAGCGTGATCAGAATACTATCTGTGTCGTATCGGAACCACGCGATATTCCTCCTATTGAGCGTACGGGTACCTTTTCTGGGGTATATCATGTGTTGGGTGGCGCCTTGTCTCCCCTTGAAGCATCGGGCCTGATGATTTGCATATAGCAGAATTATTGGCACGCCTAAACGATCCCACTATTTCAGAAGTAATCCTTGCTACTAACCCCAATATCGAAGGTGAAACAACCGCAAGTTACCTTGCGCGCTTGATTAAACCACTCGGTGTTAAGGTGTCGCGTCTTGCAAGTGGTTTGCCAGTGGGCGGCGATTTGGAGTTTGCTGACGAAGTAACACTGGGGCGTGCCATTGAAGCACGTAGAGAGCTGTAGAATTTAAGCCGATTTTATTCATACCCGCAGAACTCAAGTTGAGAACATAGGGTCATCTCAAAGGAGTCTTTATGATGCGTACTTCGATGAAGATATTGAACGTGCAATTAGTTTTCATGGACATCTTTGTGGAGGTCAACTAACGGGTGTGCGTATGGCGCGCTACGCTCTGAATTATTTTGGCATCGAAGATCCCGATTCCTATCGTGATCTTATTGTGTATGTGGAATGTGATCGCTGCCTAACTGATGCCATCATGATTACTACGAATTGCCATCCAGGTAAGCGCCGCATGAAGTGCTTAGATTTCGGTAAGCAAGCAGCCACGTTCTATGATATCCAAAGTGGTAAAGCAATTCGTATGACCAACATGAGCGAAAAGGCCCCTAAGGGTTGTAATTTGCGTGAATGGTTCGCGCAGCGCTCCGATGAAGATCTCTTTAAAGTAGAACAGGTGCGTGTGCGCATTACCGAAAACGATCTTCCAGGTAGACCACGTCAGGTTGCAGTTTGTGGTCGATGTGGCGAACAAATAACCGATGGGCGTGAAGTTCAGGGTGAACATGGCGAAATTCTTTGTCGTAACTGTGCGCAGGGTTCGTATTATGAGGTGCTTGGAACTATCTAAAATTTTTAATTTTGCCGCTTTTAACAAAAATCGAACCTGTCATTTACTTTGTCACAAAAGACCCCTTTATTCTTGATCTAGAATAAGGGTCCTTCTAGGTGCAGGCTTTATTCAACTAGGTCTCTTTCTAGATATCCCTATCGTCTTTTGCGTGATGAGGTGCACAGATGATAAAAGCACAAAACTTAATCCCTGTTGAACAAGCGCGTTCAATCGTGCTTGGGGCAATTCCTTTACTGGATACCGAAATGGTCCCTTTGCTTGATGCGATAGGTAGAATTTCTGCAAAGGACCAAAAAAGCGATATAGATATTTCTCCTTTTGATCATTCCGCTATGGATGGCTTTGCCCTTGTTGTTTCAGATATCGAAAATGCATCAGCGGATAACCCTGTAGAACTTCCTGTTATTGCAGAAATTCCTGCAGGTGATTACTACGATGAGGTAGTAAAGCCTGGTACCTGCGTGCGTATTATGACGGGTGCTCCCGTTCCTGCTGGGGCAGATACCGTAGTGAAATTTGAGATTGTGGATTATCTCGAAAATGAAGGACGTGCTCCTGGGAAAGTTGCCTTTAGGGCTCCCTCTGCAGTGGGTGCTAATATCCGAGGAAAAGGTGAAGAAATTCACGCTGGCGAAATAGCCATCAAAGCGGGAGAGCCTATTAGTGCTGCAGGTGCGGGTCTTCTTGCAAGTTGTGGTATGGCCTATGTTGAGGTGTATCGTCGTCCTCGCGTTGCGGTAATTCCTATCGGAAGTGAATTGGTTGGCCCAGATACTGTTCCGCAAAAAGGCGAAATTCGCGATGGCAATTCTTATGCAATTGGAGCTTCGGTAATTCGTGCGGGAGGTATTCCAGTTTTGCAATCCATCGTTGAAGACGATAAAGATGCGCTTACTAAAGCGGTTTTGAACGCTGCTAAAGATTGCGATTTCGTGGTAACCAGCGGAGGAGCATCTACGGGAGATTTCGATTTCATCGAAGAAGTTGTTTCTGAAAACGGCGAACTCCTTATGGATTTTGTTAACATGCGCCCTGGAAAAGCACAAACATTTGGGTTCGTAGAAGGCACGCCCGTGTTTGGTTTATCGGGTAATCCCGCAGCAGCATATTGCGGCTTTGAGCTCTTGGTGCGCCCTGCTCTTCGAAAGATGCAGGGGTATTCAACGTTCGACAGACCTCACATTTGGGCTCGTTTAACGAATGATGCAAAGAAGAAAGATGCGCGTCGAATTTACTTGCGTTCAACGTTAGAGCGAAGAGAAGACGGTAGCGTACAGGTTCGTCCTGCTAAAAGTCAAAGCTCTGGCCTGTTTAGTCCTTTTCAGAGCGGTAATTGTCTAGCGGTTTTGCCCGAAGGCGTTCCCGAGAATAAGAAGGTAGAAGCAGGTACTTTAGTGGAGTGCTTGCTCCTCGATGTTGATGAAGGCGTTGTGATTTAAATAGTGCTTTGGACTACTTCGGTGGAAGCAGAATAGACTGAATGCGAGAAAACAGAAGGGGAGGAGTTTCGGTGAGTGATTCATTTTCTACTGGAGAGTTTTGCGGGCGAACGGAAGCAAGGAGCCTGTTTTAACCTTTGCTGTGATTACCTGCTCGGACACACGTGATGAATCTCAAGATACGGCTGGCGCAGCTCTGAAGGAGCGTATTGCTGCTCGTGGGTGGAAGTGTGCTTCGTATGCATTGGTAAAAGATGATCGTGCGGAAATTTCTGCCGCTATTGCGAAGGCAGCGGATTTGCCTGAAGTGAATGTAGTGTTAACCTGCGGAGGAACAGGACTTTCGCTTCGCGATGTAACGCCAGAAGCTACCCGTGATGTGTGTGATCGAGAAGTGCCTGGTATTGCTGAGGGTATGCGTGCGTATAGTTTACAAATAACTCCTCGTGCCATGCTTTCGCGGGCTTTATGTATGCAGCGCGGAACCACCTTAGTGCTCAATTTACCTGGCAGCAAAAAAGCCGCTTGTGAAAATTGGGATGGGGTAGTAGCAGTATTGCCGCATGCGGTATCCATGATGGCAGGGTGTGGACATTAGTATTACATTGACTTGCCAGTACTTTAATGACGATAATCCAAACCTAAATAATTTTTTTCGAGGATTCCCGTTACGCTGTTCGTTTGTAAGCTTGTAGCTTACAACTCATGCGCTCACCGCTTCATGTTTTATACAAGGCACGTTTATCAACGTGCCTTTCAGGAATAGTATTCAGAGAATCTCTCAGAGATTTTTTTAGGTTTGTATAGCG
>ENA-OQDF01000061-OQDF01000061.1-human-gut-metagenome-genome-assembly--contig:-NODE-61-length-33114-cov-3.232152_pt1 | contig 33114 bp, 37 predicted proteins | sample MGYA00242769_ERZ504597 | MGnify/ENA primary metagenome ERZ504597 (study PRJEB26092, sample SAMD00036305) | human gut metagenome | host: Homo sapiens | study: EMG produced TPA metagenomics assembly of...
TGTCGAACCCCAAGGGGTTCGGCGTGCTCGCGGACGTTCCGGCGGCTAACGCTATCGCTCGACCAAACGGTCCAAAAGAAAAATTCAGGGACCGACAGGACATCAAGGAGCGACATCATGCAGCAGAACATCATCTGGACCAACGACACCGACCAGATCGACGCCATCATCGACGACTGGAAGCAGGAGGCGGCGCACCTCGCCACGGCCATGGCCGAAAACCCGAAAGAGACCATGGCGGACGCGACGTACGGTGTGGACGTCATCCTCGAAAAGGCATGGAAATACGTCGTGGGGGAGTGCGAACTGCCGGTCCCGCAGCGACTCGTCGAAGCCATCGAATCCATCGACGAATACGACGCGAACGTCCGTATCGCCGCGGACGACCTCAACACTGAATACCGTGCCGACGAGCGGGACAACCTGCGTCACCTCGAGCTCGCGCATCCCGTCATCATCCTCGGCAAGGCCGGACTCTGGAACGGCAGCCGCACCATCGCCAGCGTCGTGAGGTTCGACAACATCGGCGACATCATCTCCGACAGCCCATGGACCGGTATGGAATACGAGACCTGGAAGATCGACGGCCACGACGACCTGAGATACGTCGGCGTCCACCACGACGGGGTCAACACCTGCACCTTCCGCGAGCTCAAGACCGACGGGCACGGCGAAAAACCCATCGAAGAGAACGACCTGCGCGCCTGCTCAGGGCGAGCCGCCCCCTCGGGCCACTGGTGCGAGAAGTCTACGGCATGCCCGCACCCGCGAAAAAACACGGAAACCGTTGAAAAAGACAAGCCACAACCGGAAAATATCACAATACTGTGATATAATGGGGGTTATCGGCAAGGCATAGGCCAGCCGAAACCCCCAGAACGAAAGGGACAACAATGCTCGAAGCATTCAACGAACTCATGGCGGACCCTACATCCCGCGCCGAACTCGTCGGCGGACTGGTCGAAGTCCTCATCTTCATCATCCCCGCGGGAGCGTACGCGCTCTCATTCCGGATCCGAGCCTCTCTACGCCGCTTGCGCTACGGCACCGATCGTCCACGCGTCATCATCGGCCATGCGACCAACTCCTATTAGAGACGCATTCCGCCGACATGGCGGGCCGGAGGGAGTTCCGCCGACCTCCGGATTATTCCCTTGCAAAACGGCGGAATCAAAGGAGCCGCATTATGAGCGACATCGACGAAAATTCGGACCGCAGGCTGTCCGATACTTCCGAAAAGTACGAAGGAACGGAACATTACACGCTTGTCAAAACCAAAGACGGATGGCATGGCGACCCAGACGGTTACAGCTGGCAATGGTTCGACTTCCCCGACATCACATTCACCGATGACGGCGACTGCCATTTCGAACTGGAGGCCGAAGCCATCGACATGGCGGTCGAACTTGACACCTACCGGGAATTCCTCGCCATCCTCTCCAGAGAGATAGAAAAACTCCGCCAGCAAATCGACGGTTAGACAGGCAAGCCCGAATCCGCCCGCGGGACATCGCGGGCGGATGCCTCCGGCGGCCAGAGGACGGCTAACGTCCTCTGGACTCCACGCGCCGGGAACCGGTTCCCGGACCCAATAATGGCCAAACCGCGCCACGGAGGCCGCGGCCCGGCCGGAGGGAAATGGAGCGGCGCCCAGCGCGCCGCGACCCTTTTTATTTTCTTTTGGGCCGTTTGCCTACGGCAAGGATCGTAACCGCCCTCGCGTCCGCGCCACGCGATACCGAACCCCAAGGGGTTCGGCGTGCTCGCGGACGTTCCGGCGGCTAACGCTATCGCTCGACCAAACGGTCCAAAGAAAAATTCAGGGACCGACAGGACATCAAGGAGACGAGCATGAACACGAACCACTGCGCATACGAATCGCAGCACGAACCGAAGAACATCAAGGTCCAAGGCCTCCGCGGACGCTGGGACGTCTGCCTCCACGCAGTCGAAAAGAACGGCACCCGGGAATACTGGTGGGTTCTGAACGCCGACGGCGTGGATGGCGAGGAAGGCTACTGGACGACCAGGAAGGCCAAGGGCGAATACAAGTACTTCTGCGACGCTGGATGGGGAGACGCCGACAACGCCATCACGCACCTCGAAGAGGAACTCGCCGACTGAAACCGGGACGACACGTCCGACCCATATCGGGCCGGACACCCGTGGAAAGAACGAAAAGCAAAGGGCAGGAAAGAAAAAATGTGCAACTACAAGTTGACCGTGACCATCGGCAAGAACAGCGAAATCGTGGACGGCGGCGGCTGGGTCACCTCCATGACCTGGAGGAAATCCGCCCTCCTCGAAGCCAAGGACCGTGCCCAGGTCCTCGCCCTGCGCGACCTGCTCAACGGCGACAAGCCCGCGGTCGACGAGGACGGCTACCTCATGTGGGACCGCTGCTACGGACTGTGCAACGCGCAATGCTGGCAGTGGGAGCTCGCCTGCGCGCACAGCACCTGCGTCAACCAGATCATGCGCCGTGCCGGCGTGGACTGGCCCGGAGCGGGCGTGCCCGACATCGACATGCCAACCATCACCATCAACCTCGCCATCAACTGAAGGAAACGACAATGGCCAACGGACAACAGGATCCAAGGGATCTGGATGAGGTATGGAACAACTTCATGGAAGCCAGAACCAAGCTGCTCCAATCGATGCTCGACTTCGTGCACGCCGCGCAGAAAGCCTTCGACGGCCACATCTGGATCGCTTTCGGCTATCCCGAGGGCATGAAGGGCTGGGCCGCCTACTGCAGGAACAACTTCAGCCAACAAGCATCAATAATGAGGCAGCTGCCGAAAAGCGACTGCAGGCAACTGCTCCTGGAAGCCAAGTCGGCCGGATCCAGCGACCGGACCGTCGACCAGATCTTCGACGTCAGCGCATCGACCGTCCGCCGGGCAACAGCCGACGACGGAAAACAAACGGGGGAGGACCAATGAGAAAAGCCATGAACATCATCTGCGGCATCCTCGCGGAACTCTGCGCCCTCGCCGTCATCTTCCTTGGCGCCTACCTCGCCTACGACGCGAAGGCCAGCAGCCTCGACCAGTCCTACGTCAGCCACCGGCAGGAACAGGTGAGCCACCGGAAGATCCACAAGGCCACACCCGGCAAGACCGCCACCATGCGCCACACCGACCCGCCCGCCGAGGCGGAGCCGGGGGACGGCGAACTGTTCGCATACCTACGCGTCCCCTCCTGGGGCAAACAATACCGCCTGCCCATCTGGCAAGGCACCGCCAAGACCGTGCTCGACGAAATGGGCGCCGGGCACTACGACACCACCGCCATGCCCGACATCCGGTTGCTCAAGCCCGGGGACGTCGTTTACATAGAGACGGGCTCCTACTGGTACCGGTACCGGATCAACTCGAATCCCGAGATCGTCGACCAATCACGCACCGACGTCATCGACCAGGACGCGGCCGGCGTGGAACGGGGACTGACCCTGCAGACCTGCTGGCCCATCATGACCGGCGGCAACGTCACCCACAGGCTGATCGTCCACGCGGGCTCGACGCTGGGCAACCAAGACCGACGGCACGCCAGCCGAATACACGGAAACGACCGACACGACGATCGACAAGATCAGCCGCAGGATCGTCACCGTCAGCGAGAAGAAGAACCTGCCAGTCACGGGAGTGCTCGGCATCTGCGCTTCATCATCTGGATCCTGCTCGACACCATCGGATGGATGTGCTCGCACCGACGCATGACCTGCTACTGGCACGGCCGGGACATCGGAGGGCCGATCACCTGGCTATGGAGGCTCAACGCCGGCATCATGCCATCCAACACCATCGTCTTCATCATCACCAGAACCATCGTCTTCCTGATGATGTGGACAGCGATCATCCTCTCCCTATGGCGATGGGCGTGCCCGCCACTCGCTCCATACATTTCCTCACCTCATGACAAACCAGAATGGAAAGGAGTCCCATGGGAAACGTCGAACGCGTCATGGAACGCGTCCACCGGCTGCTGGCGATAGCAACGACCCCGCCGCATCCGACAACGAGCAGCACATAGCCCTCGAACAGGCGCAACGACTCATGAACAAGCATGCCATCGAAGAATGGCAGCTCGAAGAAGACCACGACGATGTCGAGATCATCGAACGGAGGATACGATTGGAAACCAATCCATGCAACCGGTACATGGCACAACTCGCCAACATCGTGGCCCACGGAAACCGGTGCAGGGCGGCCTACGAATGCCGCAGGGCCGGAAACGGCCGCGACGTCGTCAGCACTGTCTGGATCTACGGCGCCCGCGTTGACGTCGACAAGACCGAATCCATCTGGACCGCCATGGAAACCAGCCGCGCCGCCATGTGGCGCGAAAGAGCGCGCACCACACCTCGCGCGAAAGCCAACGCGGCCTGGAGGAACGGCTACTATCGCGGATTCCAGGAAGAGATCGCCCGCAGATACCAGATCCTCCGACGTGAGATGGAATCAGACGGCACCGGCAAGGAACTCATCACCGTCCGCGGCAACCAGGTCGACCAATGGGTCGAAAAACACGTCACCTTCAGCGACAGACGGCCGAAACTCTCCAAGCCCACGGGATCCAGCCAGTCCGCCTACCGGCACGGACGACAGGACGGGGCACGCCAGGCCATCGGACTCAAGGAGACCGGCAAGGTCGCCGATTGGGCTCTGGAAAAGTAGGAAGACACCTGCAAAATATCACACATGTGTGATATACTTGGGGTATCGGCAGGGCATAGGCCAGCCAGCATCCCCACAGTGAAAGGGAAATCGCCCATGGATACGATTCGGGACTGACTCGCGCACGCCGCGCGGTCACGCGCCGCATATCCCTGATGGAGTCCCCTCTGATCGACGAAGAGCTTCTGCTGCTAGACGGCTGGAGCCCCCACGCCCACGGCTCTGTGGCGTCTTAAGGCCAGAGGGAGTATTGACTGAAGCTCTAGCCTCGCATCGGTTCGACCGACTCCGAAAAATCGACTTCCATCGAAAAATCTTTGGTTCCATCCACTCCGGACAGAACCACAACCATGAAAGGAAACACAACAAAAATGTATTGGGAACGCTATATCGACCGTCGCAATCCGCGCCGCATCGAACCGCTCGACAAGCCGATCGACACATACATCATGCTCGACACGGAGACCACCGGCCTCCATCCCGAGGAGGGAGCCACGCTCATCGAGATCGGCGCACTGTTCGTACAGCCCGGAAACGAGAACAGCCGGCCGAAGTTCGAGCAGTTGATCGACCCGCAGCATCCATTGACGGAATTCATCACGGGCCTCACCGGCATCACCGACCGCATGCTCCAAGGCATGCCGACCGCAGGCGCGGCGATGATGCGCTTCCACCAGTGGATCGACCATGTCTGGCCGGCGGGGGAGCCGTTGACCATCATCGCGCACAACGCCCAATTCGACGTCAGTTTCCTTGACGCGGCCGAACGCGTCTATGATCCGACCTCGCCAGTGTTCGACTGCAAGTGGGCGTGCACGAAGGAGATGAGCTGGGAGCTCAACCCGCAGAAGCGTCACCACCGCGTCGCGGACCTCATCGTCGACTACCACATCGGAGACGTCGAGGAACACCGCGCACTGTCCGACGCGATCCAGGAGCAGATGCTCTACCAAGCGCTTTGCGCTGAGGCCACCAGGCGAGGGAAGTGGAATGAAAGGGAAGACTGACATGAAGCCTAGCAAAGAACAATTATCCAGCGGAAGAAGGAGGGTTGAAATGAGCATCGTGACAGACGAGGCGGAGGATTACGCAAACAGTCAGGACTACGACTGCTGCCAGATCATCGAAGGAGCATTCACCGTCGGCGACGCGATCATCGAAGCGTACGCCGCCGGACGACTCGCGCCTTCCACCGACGCCGGAGTCGAAGCAGCCGCCGATTTCTTCACCTCTCATCTGAGCATGCTCGGATCGGCGTCAAGCTTCATAGACACAGGCCGGGCGAAAGATCTCGCGCGCGGAATGCTCGACGCGGCGCGAAAAGCCATAAACCGCCCAGCAACAAGCCAAATTCAGAGAACAAGCATGGGACTGAGTGGGCACATGGAATATCGACATACGATGAAGTGAGAAGGATAAGCCCACCACATGGGCCGCAATTCGAAAGAAAGGACCAATCATGGCGACAATCAACCAGATTCCCATGACCCTCATGGGCAATCTCGTCTCCGATCTCGAACCCAAGCGCACGGCAGGCGGCAAGACCGTCGTCAACTTCCGCGTAGCCCAAACCAGCGTCACCGAGAAGAACGGCAAATGGGAGGACGGCGAGACCACGTTCATCCGCTGCGTAGCCTACGGCATCCTGGCGGACCATATGATCGCCTCCGGCATCCGCAAGGGCACCAGGGTCATAGTCAGCGGACGATACGTGCAACGCGACTGGCAGACCGAGACGGGGGAGAGGCGAAGCAGCTACGAGCTCAACGTGGACGATCTCGCGCCTCCGTCCGTTACGCCACCGTCCAGATCACCAAGCCACCGCCAACGCCGGCATGCAACACGCTCCGCTGGTCCAACCGCAACAGCAGACGGCCCAGCCAACGAATGATCCATGGCCCACTGCCACACAGGACCAGTTCGCCGAACCACAGGAGCCGGCCTTCTAGAAAATCCCGCAGATTCGAGCCCATGAAAAACTCATGGGCTCTCTTTTTCTTGGGAAGCAAACTAATAAATCCATGATGTGATCTTGTCATTATCGAAGTCCGAAAGGTCGGCAGAGGATCAAGCCCTGCTCATGTTCTGCGCCATCACACGCAGACAATGGTTCAACGACGGCAATAAACGTACCGCATTGATGGCAGCGAACCATGTGCTCATCAACGCCGGCATTGGCGTATTCGCCATAAGCCCGTCTCTGAAGCGTGATTTCACTAACAGGCTTCTTCGATATTACGAATCGGACGATCCCACTCCGTTATGCGCATGGTTGAGAGATTATGCCATTGGCCGGCTGCCGGGAGGGCTCACCTCCGCGGAGTCGCGGAGACTTGAAACCGAACGGATCAAGTCGGGGCGACCTTCCATCGGACTCCCGATACCGAATCCGACTGCCATCACGGAAGACACGGACAATGACGTCCGGTCATCGATGGGCATGTAGAGAAACATGATTGGACCACCGGCCACGAATCCGGTATCGGCATGCGGGCCACTGGTCCAATCACATGCCGAGCGGCCGGCAGCAGAATCGGAATGGCCCAAGGAAGCGCCATCGATGGACCCCGACCAACCGATATCGGAGCCAACGCATCGTCCCCGATATCGGACCGGAAAAGAAAAGGACCAGGACCATCCGGACCATGGACCATATGGTCCATGACCTCAAACCCTTGGAATAAAGCCAAAGGCTCAATTGACCCAAATGAGCCGAACCGATATCGGCATGCGGATCACGTGCCGATATATCGGTCCAGAACCGAAATGGTCCCTTATGGACCAGTGATCACAGGCCGTGTCCATAAGGCTTGAAAGACAAACCACCAGCCGATATCGGAGCCGGGGCATGACCTTCGATATCGGCTCAAGCCCACGCCAAACCGATAGGCCAGAATTGAGCCGGCGCATCCTGACCCGTATGGTCCAAGCTGCGCGAAGAGAGAGCCGAGCCGATATCGAATCCTCGTTCCGGACTTCCCACCCCGGACCAGGATCATCCGGCTCATGATCGGCATGGTCCCGATATCGACGCGGCCATGTTTGCACGTGAGCGCAAAAGCACTTTTCGTGCGAAAACAATGATAGGGGAAAACGAACACAGAGAAGAAAGAATTCAAGAAAGAAAAACCAAAACGAAAAAAGATAGAAGAAAGACCATACAAGAAGAAACAAGAAAAAAGACAACAACAAAAAGAAGAAAGAACCACAACCAAGACAAAAAGACAGAAGAAACCAAAACAGACCCCAAAACAAAAACTATAAGCATAAAAAAGAAACCACGGGCGTCTTGCACCCGGCTTCGCGGCTGACGCTGGGAACTGCGGTATTCCGCCGTTTTATGGGTGAAATAAGACGGATATCAGGGTTTTGACCCGATATCGTCCGGCTTATTGATGCCGTGTATGTGGAATGAGCGTGGAAACGATATTTGATATGGGTGAAATGCCTACCTGTCCGGTCTGCGGCAAACCCGTAAGCGAGGTATGCAGGCGTACTGGTGCGGCTGGACGAAAAGGTGAGTATAGGGAATGGCACTTAGAGTGCGGTGATCGGAAAAGAAAGGCCGAAGGGCGGGTGAAAGAATCGGAAGAACGTCTGCGTATTGAGAAGGAGCGGGATGATCGTCTGTTGCAGGCGTGGCTCGACCGGCGGGACGCCTTGGAATCTTTGGGTCGTGAGATCGCCGACTACAACGGGTTCGCTCCCGGGCATGACAGGGCGGTGGTCGAAATGGTCTATCAGATTACCCGTCAGGCGATATTGATGTTCCAGATCAGTCCGATGATCCCCATCGATTACGGGGACGATTTCCGTTGGCTGTCCGCGAGATCGGTTCGGACGGGATGAATCTGATAGCCGACATCGTCCATTGGAATGGCGTGCGACGGTGGAACGATGATCCGGACGTGAGTCCGGAAGGCAGAGCGCCACGCACGTTCATGGGACGCATTGACGAACCGGGCGAACGACTCGAGGACGAATACACGGGCGACCTGGACCACAAGGAGACGACGGTCACCTATGAGACCGCGTTGAAGCATATCTGGCGCGAGGACAACATCGCGGGAGGCCGATGGGCCGACGATCGCGGTCCGTGGACATACAAGTGAGGATCGGTCATGGGAAAGAAGGAAAACCGGCAGCTCATCGGACTGCGCATGCGGGCGTCCGAGATCAAACGCAGACGGCACGAACTGGACGAGAGATACGGACGGATCGATGGAATATGTCCCATCTGCGGCAAACTGATCCGCAAGCCCAAACGAGGACCGACCGCACGGTTCTGCAGCAGGTCGTGCCGAGCGGCGTATGCCCGGCGGAAACAGGACGCGATCGATTTCAAAAAGAACAAGTCGGCGGAACTGGCCTTGGACCAGTTGAACAGGCAAGGCGGGGACTATCGGAAAAGGGCCGACGGGAAACGAGAATCCACCCTGAACGCGCACAAGGAAATCAAAAGCGCCAGGAAAACCAGTCGGTTCTCATGCATGTTCCAACTGAAAACCATTCTGAGCTATAAGCCGGAACTCATCGAACAGGCGACGGCGAACGGATACATCGCGAACCTCATGCGCGCTATTGACCAGTACGGCTCGCAGGGTGATGCGGAACGCATGCTCAGACATCTCGGATACACGGGGCCGATACCCACCGGAGACAAGTGAACAAACCATGGCAATGAACCTCACCAAACTCAGCAACGCCGAATACCCGCTCCGTGACGCGCGGGAAGCGATCGACGGTGACAACGCGTTGAACCCATCCGATCCGAGCGCCTACTACACGGCGGCCGGCAATCCACCAGGCGTTGGATCGGCAAGGGCGCGGAACTCGTCGGCGGCAAGGTCGGCACCACGGCCTCCAGCAAAACCGTCCGCGCACTCATCAACGAACGACGCAACCCGTCCAACGGCCAATACCTCGGAGACATCAAAATGAGCGAAGGCGACAACGGGGAAGCGCCGGTCGCCGGCTTCGACCTGACCACACGCCAGCCGAAAAGCATCAGCATCCTCTGGGCGTTCGGAGACAAGGAAACCAGGGACGGCATCGACGAGTGCATGCGCAAGGCCGTGGAAATGACCATCGACTATTTCGAAAACGAGTATGCGACGACCCGCGCCGGACAAGGAGGCGTCGCCAGCGTCGCGGCCGACGGCGTGGCCGGTTTCGCGTTCGACCACTACGACAACCGCAACGGAGACCCGCAGCCGCACAAGCACATCGTCATCAGCAACCGCGTGCGCCGCTCATCCGACAAGATATGGACCGCGTTGGACGGTCGGAAGATCTACGCCAGCATGGTTGAGATCAGCGAAGTGCATGAGAACCTGCTGCAGGACCTGCTCACCGAACGGTTCGGCTGGTCATGGACCCTCAAACAAGACACCAACACCAAAGCGGTGGTCAACGAGGTCGAAGGCGTTCCACAGGAACTCATCAACGCGTTCAGCAGCAGGGACGCGGAAATCGATCTCCTGCTCAAAAAGAAAATCAAGGAGTACGAGACCTCCACGGGCAAGCAGGCCGGTTGGAAGACTAAAGCGGAACTGCATAAGGAAGCATGGCTCGCCACCCGCAAGGCGAAGCCAGAGATCCAACCATCCCTGAAAGCGAAACGCGACCACTGGTTCCGGAAACTCGGCGAAGTCGCTCCCGGCATCCAGATCGACCAGATGCTCAAAGACGTCAACTCACACAAGACCGGCCTCATGCATGTGGACGCAGAAGGCGAGGACGACATCGCACGACTCCTGCTCGGCCAGCTCGCCGACCTCACCCGGCTCGCCGGAGGCGGCGACGAATATCTGGACCGTCAGGCACGCGCCGTCATCCGGAAAACAGTCAACGCGCACACCGTATGGAAACGCACCAACGTGCGCGCCGAAGCCGAACGTCTCCTGCGTGAGGTGCGCATCGACCCGCACAGCGCATCATCGTCGCGAACAAGATCGCCGACAGGGCGCTCGGCCAATGCGTCAAACTCACACCGGACCGGTACAAACTCCCGGACGGCGCGTTGGACGATCTGAGCATCGCCACACGCCAGGGGCAAAGCGTGTTCGAGGACGCCGACCTCGACCAGTACACGACGACCGACGTGCTCGAAGCCGAACAGTACATGATCGCCAGTCTCGACAAAACCACCGGAATCGGATACAAGCCGAGGGAAGGCAACCGATGGCTCGACCAGTGGAACGAGCGGATGAAAACACAAGGCGGCTATCCGCTCGCACCCGACCAGCAGCGGGCGGCCGCATACGCGTTGGAGAACCCCCGCCTGGTCAGCAGCATCATCGGACCGGCCGGCACAGGCAAGACCACCACCATGAAAGCGGTCGCGCAAGCATGGCAGTCCAAATACGGTGCCGACAGCGTCATCGGCCTGGCGACCAGCGCCAGGGCGGTGGGCGAGCTCAAAGACAGCATCGGATGCGAAAGCATGACCATCGCTATGCTCCTGACCCTCAACAATCCCGAACGGATCAAAGCCGAGATCCAACAGGAAGGCAGACTCCAACAACAGTTGAGGAACGCGTCCAACCCGTTGGAACGATTGTTCATCCGCACCAAGATAGCAACCCGTCACATCACGGACTCGTCTACGATCCGGCCTAACCAGCTGATCATCGTGGACGAGGCGGGCATGACCGACACCAGACTCCTGCAATGGATCACCAAACTCGCCGAATTCCATGGAGCCAAGGTCATCCTCACCGGCGACCCCAAACAGCTCGACTCCGTCTCCGGAGCCGGAGGCATGCTCGGCTACGCCGACCGGCACGGGAAATGCGAACGATTGACCAGCCTCTGGCGGTTCACCGGCAAAGCCGAGAAATGGGCGGACGATCCGGACGGTCCCGATTCCCGACGACGTGGGAAGGCGAGGCCGACGCGACGCTCCGGCTGCGTGAGGGCGGCGACCGGTTGGACGAGTCGAGCGTCGACGAATGCCGCCGACTCATCGACGAATACATGGAGCACGACCGTATCCACTGGGGCGAGGACGTCGACCTGGAGGAAGAGGCGTACCAGATGTGCATCAAATGGCAGGCACTCGGCAAATCCACGCTTCTGCTCGCCGGCACGAACGCGCAGGTACGCGACATCAACCAACGTTTCATCCTCGAACGACGCGCGCAGGAAGAAGCGAAAGCGATCCTGCCAAGCTCTGCCGTCTGCGCGACGGACTCGACGTCGGAACCGGAGACCAGATCGTCTGCCGAACCAATTCGAGAAGCGTACGCGACCAGATCGGCCGTCCCATCGAAAACGGCATGACGTTCAAAATCATCTCCACCGGCAAAGCGGGCGCGAGATGCGTGAACCTCGCGGACGGCGTCGAATGCAGAATCCCGAACGACTGGCTCAAGGAAGCATGCGAAGCCGGATACGCTGCCACCGTCCACCGCAGCCAGGGCATGACCGTGGACCGGTGCGCCGCGGTGTTCCCATCCGACGAGAACATGGCATGCAACCTGCAATACGTCGCGGGCTCGCGTGGCAAGGAGGAAAACCATTTCCTGTTCGGCTGCAAAAGCGAAGAGGACCGTCATATCGACCACATGCTCACCGGCGCGGAAGAAGACCCGAGGAAAATCGCCATGAGCCGCATGCTCGACTCGCTATTGACCCACACGGAGACCATGACCGCGACCGAAACCATGGAACAGGAATACAAGGACCGGTACGATCTGAAACGGCTGCTCCGCGAACACGATTACGCGGCCGGACTCATCGCCGGCCCCCACCTGCTCGCCATGCTCGGCAAGACGCACGACGCGAGGACCGTGGACAAGATCAAACGCAGTCCAAGCTTCGAATGGCTCCGTGGAGTCTGGTCCCGCGCCTACATGACCGACCGAAACGCGCCACCGCCATCATCAACCAAAGCCTTGAGAAGAAGCCACGCAGGCTCACGGCGGAGAAGGCCGAACACGCCGCCATCCACGCGGCACGCGGCATGATGCCCGCGGCCGGCACGGAAACAGGCGGCACGTTCACGCTCGACATGGACGCGCCATCCGACATGATCGAAACAGTCCGGCACATGATGGACGAGACCGGCATCCCATATCATGAGGAACCATCCCTGGACCCCGGTCGCAGCCGGTTCAGCATGGACGAGCGGTACACGCCGGCGGTCAAGGCCATGCTTGACGCGCATATACAGTCCCGGGACGATATCGACCAGTCCATGTTCCCCGAATGGGAAGCATTGCGCAAAACCGCACGCGGGATCATCAACGACGATCCGGACCTGAAAAAGAAAAACCGGCCCGTGGAACCCGACTGGGCGGCGACCATAGCGGGACGATTGAACGCCAACCTGTTGGACCGGGTCAACGGCAGCGTGCACGACGATTGGGTGGGTGGCATCCTGCCTCCCATACGCTCCCACAAGCATGACGCGGCCCTCGACCTGGTGCGGCAGAACGAACGGCTCATCGAAACCAGGATCGACAGCCTCGAACAGGAGGCACGCCGAACCAAGCAGGCATGGGTCGGCCAGGTACTCGCCGCGGCCGGGGACTCCGACAAGCGTCTCCTGCGCGACGTCTCGTCTACCGCGCCATGTGGAGTGTGGAGGACGCCGACAATCCGCTAGGGGAGAGGCCTCCCGCGGAAAGCGGCAGACAGGAACAGCATTGGGCCAACCTCAACGGCCGCATCAACCACACCAGCGGAGTGGTCAAGCCGCCCAAACCCACCCGGGAAGGGACCCGCATCCCGGTCACGGCCAAGACTCCGATCAAGGAAAAAGCACCGATACGGAAGGAGCCAGCCGTCCATGTGGAGGGAAGGCTTCTGGACTCCGGCATTCCAATGGACACCAAACCCACGCCCGACGGGGACAGACTGCTCGGCCGATGCTCCCGGGACATCGGTTTCATCAGCCGTATGTCCGACATCGCGGACGAGGCGGCCCTCGACTTCATCCATGGCAGATACGATCCCGACGTCACCCTCGGCAGGATACGCGAAGAGGTCGGCGGCATCGCCCAGGCATGCCGCGAGACGTTTGGCGAGGATTACAGCGACCATATCGACGAAGCCGCGCAATCGGCCCTTGACGCACTGACCGATCCCATCAACGGCAGGATCGCCCGATTGGCCGACCATGGAACGGGAGAAGCGGAAATCATCGACGCGAACCGCAGGGACCGCATGCGACGATTGGAGGAATACTACATGGAACGGGCTGTCATGGACGCGGATGAGCGCAGCCACGACACGTACTCGCTGCTGCCGCCGACCATCAGGCAAAGCCTCGACGCGCTCACCATGACATATGGCGGCACCGCCACGGACCTCATGGGCACGGAAGCCACCCAGAACAAAAGAACCACGCATGCCATGGAACATGACATGCCCACTTGGGACGAATTGCGGCAATGCTCGACGACCATCGAGGAATACTATGAAACGCATCCGTCCGACAGGCATGAAGGCCGTCTCCCCGAGGATGTCGAACGGAGTCTACTCACGCTCGCGTCAATGTACGGCATGGGACGGGAAGCGGACCAGAAGGAACTCGAAACGATGCGAGAGACCCTCCATCGGCTTCCGATGGATGAACCGCACGTGGAACAGACAACGGAAAACAACAACGAAAGGACAGCAACATGGCAGGAATCCTCGAGACTCTCGCAGAATGGCTTGTCTCAGTAAGCCAATGGTTCAATGATTGGGATATCACAATACTGGTGCCGGCGCTCATCATCCTCACGGTGATCGCCGGAGTGACCGGGCGGGCGGCCACCGGGCCGAGACTATGGATGCAACTCGTCTGGGGCACGGCGACCATCATCCTCAGCCTGATTGAGGTCGCGATCATCTGGACCATTATCGCCCGCTACCTGCCGGTCGCCGATATGGGCACACTCATCCAGAACATGCTCCAACACAAGCCGCTGCTCGTCACAGAATAAGTGCAGAGGATGGGCGTGCGTGGCGGCGATGGGCATTGTCGGGAAAAGTCACCGCCATTCGTCAGTCGACATTGGACCGACGTCCGTCGTATGCCTGCCCGTCGGATGGTGCGGCACGCAGAATGAATTCGCCCATGTCCGGGACGGTGAAAGCGACCTTGCCATGCTCCGGGGAATAGATCAGTCCGAGTTTGATCAAGGAATCACGTGCCATGGACACTTCGCCCGGCGTCTTTCCAAGTCGTCTTGCGATTTCCGACGTCGAACTCGGCGTGTCGCCTCCGATTTCCGCCATGGCCGTGAGATATCGTCTTCCCGGGGTCGAGGCCCTCTGCCATCTCGATGAATACAGTCCCTCATCCAGTTCCGCCCTCGCGTATGGTTCGTTTCCAATCGTATGCCAGGTTCCGGCGGCGTCGCAGGCCCGGTAGATATCCGCGGACGTCATGCCCTTGAGCGGCCCGTGAGGCACTTCACCCGCGAAGTCGAACAATGCCGTGAACGGAATGTCGAGGGCGTCGCAGATCAGGATCGCCTCATCGATGCTCATCTTTCGCTCATGGGAGACAAGCCTGCGCAAAATGCTGTATGGCAGGCCGCAATCGGGATGCCTGTCGTGGATTAAGGCCAGAAGTCCATTTACGCTGATGTGCCTGTCCTTCAGGATTCTCCCTACGTTGTCCATCGCGACGCAGGTGATCGAAAGAGAAGGTGGTGAAGAAGTGCGCATACGGTGATCTACTTCCTTTTCCTGTTCAGATCGTCGAACGACAATCCGATGCCGTACTGCCTGTCCGGCACCAGGCGCGCGTCGAACGTCTTGCCGGCCTTCGATTTCAGGCCGGACACTTTCGGACGCTTGCCTTCCAACGTGCGGCGGACCATGCTGTCGGTGAGCTTCTTGCCGAACTTCTCCGCGAAGATCTTGTAGCCGCATCCCTCGCTGAGCTTCCAGGCGCCGGTGTCATCCTTCATGCTCTTGTTCGACGAGCATTGCCAGATGCTGCCGGTCTTGACCACGGGTTTGCCGCAACGCGGGCAGGGGCCGAACGACTCGCGTTCGCCGGCCTGCTGCGCCAACTGTCGCAGGCTGTCGCGCTGGGTCATCTCCATGACACGGCCGGGCATCGCCGCGCAGGCCGTGCGGATCTCGTTCAGGAAGGACGTCTCGTCGCCCCTGCCATGTTCGATGTCGGCAAGGCTTTGCTCCCATTGCGCGGTGAGCTTCACATCCTTCAACTCGTCTACGGCGACGCGACGAGCATCCGTCCGGCAGTGGTGCTGCGTATCTGCTTGCCCTTACGCTGCAGGTAGCCGCTTTTGACCAGGCTCTCGAGGATGCTGGCGCGGGTCGCGGGCGTGCCGATGCCTCCCGAATGGCTCGTGTCGTCATCCAAGGCGGCTTTCAGATCGCTGTCCGCGACGAAACGGCTCGCATGCTCCATGGCGGACAGCAGTGTGGCCTCCGTGAACGGTTTCGGCGGTGCGGACACGCCCTCGGCGAGGGAAGGTGAGCCGGACTGGGAGAGAGGTCCCTTCCCGAGGGAGTCCGGTATCCGATTCGCGGGCTTCTTCTCCGCGCCGTCCGTTTTCGACGTGTGCTCGATGGCGGTCCAACCCGCATCGACCGTCACATCGTTCGATGCGGACAGCGGAACCCGTTCCGTGGAACCATCGGCATGACGTTCATCCAATGCCGCATCGACTTCACCGTGTCGTGGACACGGTCCGTGGCGCAGGCGGCCCACATGCGCGTCAGGATCACGGTCATGACCTTGCGTTCCATGTCCGTCAGGTCATGCTGGAACACGTCGTATGTGAGACGCCGCGTCGGAAGGATTGCGGTATGACCTTGGACCTTGTCGTCCGCGACGCACCGCATCGGATCGAAGCCGCCGGCGGAATACAGGTCGTGGATCGCGTCGACGGGCTTCTGATCCAGGAAACCCAACGCGTATTTCGGCTGCAGCAGTTCCTTCAACCCGTCCACGTCATCATGGGTGACGTATCTGGAATCGGTGCGGGGATAGTCGCTACCTTCATCTCGTACAAGTGCTGCAGACAGTCCAGCGTTTGCTCGGCGGTCAGCCCGTGCCGGTCGCTCATGGCCTTCTGCAATCCGGTCAGGTCGAACAGGTCGGCGGCTTCGCATGCTCGCGACGCCGTTTCACCTCCAGAACATCGACGGCCAGTCCCTTGGCGTCGGCCAGCACGCGGTCGGCCGACGCCCGGTCCTCGATCTTCCCGCTTTCAAGCGTCCACCCGTCCATCGGCACGATGAGTCGCCAGAACGGAGTCGGCTTGTGTGATTCGATGGCGAGATCACGTTGGACGACCATGTTCAGCGTGGGTGTGCGCACTCGTCCGAGCGACAGACTGCGATGCCAGGCGAGCGTATGGGCGCGTGACGCGTTCATGCCGACCAGCCAGTCGGCTTTCGCCCTGGCGTCCGCCGCGTCGGCCAGACCATCGTAATCGGATTCCGGACGCATCCTTTTCCACGCGTCGCGGATCGCCTGCTCGTCCAATGACGCGACCCACAGGCGCAGTGAAGGTTTGGAGACCTTCGAGGCCATGAGGATACGTCGGAATATGGCCTCGCCCTCACGGTCCGGATCGCACGCGTTGACCAGCTCGGTCACCTTGTCGGAACGAAGCAGTTCGGAGAGGGAACGGTATCGTTGCACCGCGCCCTTCGCACCGCTCAAACGCCAACGCCATGACTTCGGATCGATGGGAAGGGACTCCATCGTCCACTTACGCGCTGACCAAGGCATGTCCGTGTATTCCTCCGGATCCGACAATTCCACCAGATGGCCCTGCGCCCATGAGATGAGCGTCTCTCCGGCCGAAACATACCCATCACCCTGCCGCACATCACCCAACGCCTGCGCGATGGCGAAAGCCACGGAACGTTTCTCAGCGATCACAAGACGCACTTCAATTCCTTCCCGATATCGAATGGTGCGTCCCTTCCACACGCATCCCAACCGATATCGGTTTTTCATCCTCGAAAAAATATCGGCGGCGAAAAACCGGGGCATGTGGACAGGAGGAAGACGGGATGGGCCCGTCGGAAAGGAAACCATCATGGTCGACGTAAGCCAACGGTCGGAACTGTCCCTCCTGGACCACGACGCTCTCGCACGCGCCGTCGGGAGCATCCTCGACCGGCATGAGGAGATCCAGGACTGGACCATCCTCTACACGCAACGGGAACTCGGCATGAGATATCCGGGCATCGACTTCTCCACCGCGTCCACACTCGCGAAGATCGCCACCGATCCCGGACTGTCCAAGGAATTCGACCAATCACTCACCGCCGACGCCATCGAACGCATGCGGGCCGTCCCACTGCCGACCCGCCCGGAACGACGCCCGGATGCCGGGCTTCCCATGCCGGATCCCGGCATCGACCCGAACTCCGGCAACGGTCCCATGGGTCCCGGAATCGGAATGTGACGGAAAGGAGACGAACATGGAAAACCCGACCTTGGAACAGATGGAAGCATGGCGCGACCAGGCGACCGAACGGTTATCGCTCTTCGCACGAAGCAACGCCATCGAAGAGCCGATCGAAATCGGCGAGGAATGCTACCAGCTCGGAGAGGACTGCTACAAGCCCGACAGGTACGACCAATTCCGCTGGGTCACCGAAGACCAGTTCGACTCGGTCCTCCCACCGGGAATCGAACACGACCGGTACATCGCCATGACGAACATGACCGGCTTCGACGACGTGGCCAAGGAATGGTCCGCGAACTGGAACGACCCCGGATACTGGCATGATGCCGCGGCCGATGCCTTATGGTCCAGCAACGACGGCGCCTATTGGACCACCCGCGACGAAGACCCGTCGGACGCCGTCATGGCGCGCGCCACCGCCGCATCGCAGATCGCCCTTGAACTGGACGCCGATAATCTCATCGAACGCACGCCGGAGAACATCGGACTGCTGCACGACATCGTCGATACCGTCCACGGCATGGACCCGGAAAGCGACCTCGGATACTACCGCGCCTACCCGTCCGAAACCGCCCGCGAAACCGTCGGAGAGCATCTCATCGATGGCGAGATCGCGGAGAAAACCATGTACGGCGGATGGAACCCCGACAGGGACCGGTATCTGAGGGTCAACAAGGACGGCGACTGGGTCGGCATGGACCAGACCACCGCGGACCGGCTCGTATGGGACAACCGCACGCCGATCCTGGAAAGCGTCGGCGCATACGCGGACGACATGACGGCCGACCTCACTGACCGCGTCTGCGTAATGGACGAACGATCCTCCGCCGCACGCGTGAAAGCGCCGGACCCGTGGACCGGCGTCGACCCGGACGCCTTGTTCCAAGCCAGCGGGCCGACCATTCCCGATCCGGATCCCGGCATCGACCCGAACTCCGGCAACGGTCCCATGGGTCCCGGAATCGGAATGTGAGAACCAACCATGTCATCCATCGATATGGAACGGTTCCGCAATGACATCAACCGGTACCGGAACAAAACCGGCATGCTTGGGCCGCATTGGCCGAAAAAGCAGGCGTGAGCCCGGCGATGTTCACCCGCATCAAAAAAGGCTCGGCCGTCACCCTCGAGGCATTCGCGCAACTGTGCTCCTCATTCCAACTCAATCCCATCGACTACATGCCGGAACTCCAAACAAAACCAACGAAGGAACAACCAATGGAAGACGTGAAAAGACTCAGCATCGACGGCAAGGACTTCACCATCGAGGACGTGGAACTGCGGTCCGGCCCGGCCTGGACGAACGGTCCGAGACGCGCCGACGCGGAACTGCCCGACGGGCAGGTCCTCGGCAGCATCGTGCATCGGACGGCGAATGGCTCTGGCGTCTCGCCGGAGAGAAATGGAACCATACGGAACCGGCCGAAGGCCCCATCGCCGAATACATCGGCCATGAACCGAACCGCCTCTCGGCCATCAGAAGCCTATTGCAGGCCATCGAGGACCGGTATTCCGCCACAGCGGCCGACGACCCATGGGCATCCATGCCGGACGCTCACTCCACCACCACCATGCCGGATGCCGTCAGCCAGACCCAACCGGCACAGGTCGGGGATCCCTGGGCTTCGGCCTTCCCGGACGCGAACGCCCTGCCGGACCCGGATCCAGGCATCGACCAAGGCGCCATGCCAGCCACCGGACCCGGGATCGGAATGTGAAAGGAGACGGACATCATGCGTGACGACAAGACCGGAACGGACGAGGAACTGAACACACCCGACACGGCGAGAACCATTCCAACACGAAGGAGGATGGAACCCGAGCCTCCGGCGACGGACGAGTGGTGTCCACCCGCATCGCTGAACCCCTGGGCGCGCGCGTCGACGGCGACAGCCTGCCGGACGAACCGTACATGGGAAGCAACAAAAAACCGAAACAACTCTCCGACATGCTCCCGTACCCGAATCCGGCATCGGCCGACACGGCGGACGACAAGCCACGCCCCACATTGGAAGGCATGCGGTGAGCCGAATGGAAGGAACAGCCACAATGATCGACGAAAACACCAGCCGGCAGGTCGAAGAACTCTACCGTTCCGACGATTGGGCCGAACTGCGTTGGGCGCGCGAACATTCCACCCCACAGCAGATCGCACGGCATCTGCTCGACCCGCAATGGCGGAACCGCGACTACAACGCGTTGGACGAACTCGTGGAAATGACCCACGATGCGGACCTTTCCAGCCTCGACGAGGACGATCTGGAAACCCTCGCGGCCAGCGGACTGCCGGAACTCCGCCAGGCGGTCATCCGCTATGCCGGCACGCCGGCACGTCTGTTCGAGGACATGGCCCGCACCGAAAGCAACACGAGACTGCTGCAGATGCTCGTCGAATCAGGCAAACTCAGCCAGAACGCCATCGACCTGTGCTGCTGGAACCAGACGGACAGCCGACTGGCGGCAAGCATGCTGACGAAAGCCTCGGACGACCTGCTCCACCGTCTCAGCGGCCGCGACTGGTGGCCATCCAGGAAGAACGCCGTCGAATCCGGCAGGCTCGACCGCAGGGACCTGGACGACATGATCAAAACGGAGAACCACCCGGACGTGGTCTCCGCCCTGATCGGCACAGGCGAATTCGACATGGACAGCGAAGTTAACGCCATCAGACGGGTCATCACCTCACCCGGGCTTCTCACGACATACACCAATCCGATGAACCGCAGATACAGCCTCGACCAGTCCCGGCAGGAAGTCGTCCGACAGGCCGCGAGAACCATGCTGGAGCACGCTCCCGTGGGAATGATCCTCAGCATGCCCGACGACGACGATGAGAACTGGCGCACGCTCATCGACACGGCGGCGACGGAATACGCCGGGGAACTCGGCAAGGACATGCTTGGCCTCATCGCCCAGTCGGAAGGCAACACCCAGGCACGGACCATCCTCGCCGGACGGGGATTTCCGAAAGCCGCGGCATCCAACGCGGAACGGACCCTGGCGGCATCTCCCGGAGCGGACGGAACCTACGGATTCAACCTGCGGCTGCTCGGACGCCTCAAGGACGACGTCGACTATTTCCTCGGCCCATCACATGCGGAGAAATACCTATGGGCCGGCAGCGTGGACGCGCAGATCGCGAAACTCCGCGAGATCGACGGGACAATCAGGCCGGAAGACCGTCCCGAATGGTTCACCACGGAGTGGATCGACCAAGCCGAACGGGAGATGAAAGACCCGTCCGACAATACGGGAACAGCCCTTGACGCCGCATTGTCAGGCCAATACGCGGCGTTCGAGAATGCGGTCATCGGCTACATCGACGCGCACGACACGGACGCGGGAACCAGCGAGAACGGCGCGAGCCAGTTCGCCGGATACGAGGTGGCCGCACGCGACGCGAACGGAACGCCCATGGCCTACCGGCTCGACTGGTTCGACGATGAAGGCATGGTCCACGAGGGGCCGGAGGCCACGGAAACGGAACTCAGGAGTCTCCGCGAAGGCATCTTCGACAGTCCGGACTCATGGGACTCCTTCAACACGGCGACGGACACGCCCAATACGACCGCCGCCGATACTTCCGGAACGGCCGGCACGAAGCCCGGACATGAGACGGGCCACGGTCCGCAGATCGTCTTCACGTCACTGGCCGGCGGACATGGCATGCCGGAAGGAACGGTGGAACTGCTGTCCGACGACGCCGCCCGACAGGTCTCGGACATCCTCGACGCCGGAGGAACCAGTGGAGGACGGCCGGAACGGGCAGCCGGACAAGACCGGGAACGACGCCGCGAGAACATCGACAGACTGCTGGACGTACTGCCCGTCACCATGGTCACGAAAGACGGAAACCACCAGGTGACGGCCGAAGAGGTCATGGCCATGGCCGACCGGACGGAACATGCCGCGGACATGGCCGAGGAGCCGGAGACGGCCGCCGCATCATCCACGGATACGCCGGCGGAACCATTCGACTGGAACGGCGTGGATGGTCTCGAATCCGGCATCCGGGACTGGTACTCCCACGAATTCCCGGACGATCCGGAAGGCGGCCGCATCGACCCGCGGACCACGTTCCGCGAGGCCGTCGAATCGTTCCCCATGGGAGACGGCCACGATTTCTACGCGGTCACCGGAGTGGTGGACTCCATCGTGCGCGAACGCGTGTTCGAGGAACTGTCCAAGCGGCTCGACTGCGGATACGGGACGGTCTACGACGCATGGCTCCACCATACGGGCCTCGACCCGGACCTTTTGGACACGAAAAGCACGCGCATGCGCCACGACATCGAGGATATGCTCGGCGCCGGCGCCGGATCGTACGCCACGGTGGACGCCATCGCCGACCATATGGCCGCGGACCGGCATCTGAGGTCCGTCATCCGCGAGGCAGACAGATCGACTGCCATCGGCAGCCGTGATTTCGAAAAGGGCCTCGGATCCGCCGTCGCCGACCATCCGCGAATCGGACGTCTTATGGACGACGACCGTTTCAAGGACCTCATCTACGACATGGTCCACGACGGACGCAGATTCTCCACGCCAGTACAGGACGATGCCATCGTATCCGGCGCGGACGCCCCCGCGGCCGAAGCGGGGACACAATCCGAAGCCGGGGAGGGGAGAGACCTGCCCGACAGCGGCGACGGGCTGGCGTCGGAGAACGTCGCGGAAGCTCCGGAACCGGTGGTCGCGGCCACCATCGAAGCGGAACAACTCGCCTTCGATTTCGACGACATGCCGTCCGGACTTGACTCCCGGCAGAATCGGGGGGAAAATTATATCCAAACGAAATTAGGCACGGTGTCTAATTCGGGCTCTTCCCATGAAACGGAAGAAAACGATGCGAGGAAGGAGACGATCCGGAATGACGGTCACGTACTGCCCGTACCAGGGAATCAAGAAGATGAGGTACCTGTTCATGGCGGAGCATCTGCCGGAACAGCTCAAGGAACTCAAGAGGCAGGGGATGCCGGCGTTGGACGCCTACATGGACCAGGTCCAGAAGACTACGGCCGGACGATCACCGAGTACGTCAACCATTGGGACAAGACGCACCAGCACCTCAAGCAGCCGGGCAACTGGGATCCGTGGTTCAAGGGACTCAAGATGGCGGAGCATCAGGCCGAGGAGATCGCCATCAGGAACGTGATCGAAGCCCTCTGACCCACATCGACCGCGGTCTGCTCGACCGGACCTGCAGGCCACGGGATCCAGCCTCGAACGGGCGCGTGCGAACGTGCGCGCCATCGAGGTGCTGCGCGACCTCGACGACAGCGGCCGCGAACCCACCGAGGACGACATCCGCGCCCTCGCCGCGTACGCGGGATGGGGCGGCGCCCAGAAGGCGTTCGAGGAGGATGGAGCCGATCCGGCATGGAGTGGGATCAACACGCGTCTGCGCGAACTGCTCACCGACGCCGAATACGCGGACGCGCGCAGCAGCACGCTCACCGCCTTCTACACGCCGCGGCCCGTCGTGGACGCGATGTGGCAGGCGCTCGGCAAGGCCGGTTTCGGCCGGGATCCGAAGCACCCGGACATGGTGCTGGAACCCGGCTGCGGAACCGGCAACTTCATCCGCAGCACTCCGGCCGGATCCTCCTACGCGTTCACCGGCATCGAAGCCGACCCGATCAGCGCCGGCATCGCACGCTACCTGTGCCCGGACGACGACATCATCAACAACAGGATGGAACGGACCGGCCTGCCCACGGACGCGTTCGACCTCGCGATAGGCAACGTGCCATACAGCGACGCGATCAGGATCGACGGCACCGTCATCCACGACTGGTTCATCCGGCACAGTCTCGACACGGTCCGCCCCGGCGGCCTCGTCGCCGTGCTCACCAGCCGGTACACGCTCGACAAGAACACGTCGAACATGCGCCGCGAACTCTCCCGCAGGGCCGAACTCGTCGCCGCATGCCGCCTGCCCAGGGAGACGTTCGGCAGACAGGCCGGCACCGAAGTGGTCTCCGACATCCTGATCCTGCGCAAACGCGACGAGCCGTTGGCCGACACGGCCGCCGAATGGGAGGACACCACCGAATTCCGGGACGCGTCACCGCCAACAGACTGTTCGTCGACCATCCCGAATACGTCGCCGGAACCATGACCATCGGCTCGGGACCATTCGGCCCGCAAATCGACGTCACCGGAACCGGCGACATCGGCCGATTGGGCGGACAGGTCGAACGCATCCTCACCAGCCAGCTCGAAGAGTACGGCATCGACCTGCACGACGGACTCGGCGAACGCGCCAATGAGCCGATCGTCGCTCCCGACAGGACCGTGCAAAAGGCCATGCGGTACACGGTCGACGGCAACGACCACATCTGGTACGGCGACATGGACGGACAGCTCGTCCCCGCGCACTCCCGCGTCAAAAAGGGCGGGGACGCGCGCATGGCCGCCATGCTGCGCCTACGCGACCGGACGGAACGCCTGCTCGCCATCGAACGAGACCCGGACGCCGCCGACACCGCCGTGGACCAAGGCATCAGGGACCTCGATGGGGAGTACGACCGGTTCGTCGCATCCTACGGCAGGCTCAATTCCAAAGAGAACCTGCGCGTGTTCGACCCGAACAACTCCGATCCGAGCCTCAACCAGCTCTACAGTTTGGAGAAGATCGGCCCCAACGGGTTCGAAGCCAAAGGAGACATGCTTTCCAAGAGGGTCGTCACGCCGGTGCCTCCGATGCCCGAACACGTGGATGAACCGTCGACGCGATGGCCGTCAGCCTCGACCGTGTGGGACATGTGGATCTCGACCTCATCGGACGACTGCTCGACACCCGGGACGACATCGAAACCATTGAAAAACTCGGCGACCTCATCGTTATGGATCCGGACACCGGGATGCCGTTGCCCGCGGACGAATACCTGTCCGGCGACGTGGGAGGAAAACTCGACCACGTCGACGGACTGCTCCGGGACCTGGTCGACCAGCCCGAACATGCGCGCGTGAGGGAATGGCTCGCCGACAACGGGCTCGAGGACGTGGCACCGCCCGTGTCCGTCGAACGATGCCGGACGGAACTCACCCAAACCGGGGCATGGCAGAGCGCCACCGACCCGATCCACGCGAACAAGTCCGTGGTCGAAGCCCCTGGTTCTCCAACGTGCTCAAAGAACACGGACACGGCCAGCAGAGGGCCTTCGCCGCCATGTTCCTGGATGGCTGCAAGCCCGGCGTGGAACTGCTCGGGAAAAACTGGAACGCGCAACAACCCACGGGCAACGACCTGTTCGACACGGTCTTCGACAACGGCTGGTCAAGCGATGACGAAGGAGCGTCCAACAGTGCCATGCGCATGCTGTACAAGGCCGTTTCGGCCGATCCCGAGGCCATCGACGACAAGGTCATCGCCACGATCCTCAACGCCGGCAGCTTCAAACGAGGTCCGGCATGCGACGCGTTGAGAAAAATCACCGATCCAAGCCTGTGGGAGGTGGAGGACCACGGCTACTACAAGGAAACCAAGTGCGATTTCCTCGCCTTGGCCAAGGACCTGCGCGCCCATCCGGAAACCTGCGAATACCTGTACGCGATGGACGTGGACCGGTTGAACCATCCGACCATCGAGAAACGGTACGGACGCTACAATTCATGGGACCAGAAGACGTTCAAACCATTGGACGAGATGGTCGACATGGAAGGCCTGGAACAGTGGAGAAGCCGCCGGAACGCATGGATGGACTCCCATCCGGCCGAACCTGCGGACACGGACCGTCTCAAGAGCCTGCAATCCCTGCACGAACGACTCGCGCGATCGCTGCCCGCGCGACTCACCCACGACGACATCACCGCGAAACTCGGCTCGGCGTGGATCCCGACCGGAGTGATCCGCGACTTCATGATCGACACATTCGACCTCGGCCAACAGCCCAACATCACCGACGGCGGCATGCGGAGCCTTACGGTCAGCCATGACGAGACGACCGGCAACTGGCAGGTCAACGCGTCGCTCGGATCGAAACTCGACGAGGAAACCATCCGGAAATACGGTCTGGGCACCGGAGCGGGACGCAACCCGTTCGAGGTCGTGTCCGGAGCGCTCAACGCGACCACCAGCAACCTCACCAAACCCGACCCGAACGACCCGACCGGGAAGAGAAGGATCCGCGACCCGCAGGCCACCGCGCTGCTGTACCAGAAGCGCCACACCGTCGAACAGGCGTTCGCGGAATGGGTGTGGACCGACCCGGACCGCACCCGCATGCTGGAGAACGTGTACAACGAACGGTTCAACCGCATCCACCCGCGCGAATACGACGGCTCCTATCTCACATTCCCCGGCATCAGCGCCGACATCGACCTGTATCCTCACCAGCGCAAGGCCGTCGCGAGGATCCTGCAATCCGAGGAGGGCACACTCGTCGCGCACGTCGTGGGAGCGGGCAAGACCTTCACCGGCGTGGCCGCCTGCCACGAGGCGAAACGACTCGGCCGGGCCACCAAGCCGATGATCGTCGTACCGAACCATCTGACCGAACAATGGGCGAAGGACTATCTGACGCTCTACCCGGACGCGAACATCCTGTCCATGACGGAGGCCGACGGCACCGGCAAGGGCGCGGCACGCTTCTGGGCCAAAGTCGCCGCCGGCGACTGGGACGCGGTCATCGTCCGGCAGGACACGTTCCAACGCATGCACGTCAGTCCCGAACGCCGTGAGAAGTATTTCGAACGGCGTAAGGCGGAGATGCTCGACAGCATCGAGACCGCGAAGTCGGACGGCAACGACTTCTCCGCGAAGAAGCTGAAGGACGAGATCGGCAAAATGGAGAAGAACCTCGGCAAAACCGTCAAACAGGCCGAGAAGGACCGCATGCGCGTCGACGGCAAACTCCAGGCGCTGCGCGACAGCGGGGAAAGCAAGGAGTGGATCGACTTCGAGGACCTCGGCGTGGACATGCTGTTCGTCGACGAAGCCCACCAATACAAGAACCTCGCCATCGCCACCACGATCAGCGTGCCCGGCGTGGACGTCGCGGCCGCGCAGAAATGCGAGGACCTGTTCGACAAGTGCGAGTACCTGCGCGAGGCAGGACATGGAAGCAACATCGTGTTCGCGACCGGCACGCCGGTATCCAACTCCATGGCCGAGTTGTACAACATGCAACGCTACCTCGCTCCCGACCTGCTCAAGGCGCAGGGCGTGGAGGCGTTCACCAGCTGGGCCAACACGTACGGCAGCATCGTCGAAAGCGTCGAAGTCAAGCCGGAAGCAGCGGATACCAGATCAAGCAACGGTTCGCGAAATTCCATAACCTTCCCGAGCTGATGAGCACGTTCCACGACTACGCGGACCTGCTGACCGCCGACCAGCTCGACCTCGACGTGCCGGACTGCGAGGTGGTGTCCGTCGCGGTCGAAGCCACCGAAGCGCAGAAACAGGCCGTCGACGCGCTGGTGGAACGGGCCGAACTGGTGCGCGACGGAGCCGTTGACCCGTCGGACGATAACATGCTCAACATCACGAACGACGGCAGGAAAGTCAGTCTCGATCCGAAACTGCTCGACGTGTCCGATCCGGACATCCAACCCATGGAAGGCGGCAAGGTGCAGGTCTGCGCCGAGAAGATCCACGAGATCTGGCGGGAGCATGCCGAGGAGAAGGCCACACAGCTCGTGTTCTGCGACTCGTCGACCACGGCGTCCGGCAAGTGGAACATCCAATCCGATCTGAAACGGCGGCTCGTCGACCTGGGAATTCCGGCAGACGAGATCATGTTCGCCGTGCAGGAAAAGGATCCGCAGAGGAAACAGGCCCTGTTCGAAAAGGTCCGCAAGGGCGAGGTGCGCGTGCTCATCGGTTCGACCGGCACCCTGGCACCGGTACGAACGTGCAGGACAGGCTCTTCGCCATCCACGACCTCGACTGTCCATGGAAGCCCGCCGAACTCGAACAACGCCAGGGCCGTGTCCGCCGGCAGGGCAACATGTTCGACAACGTGCAGGACTACCGGTACGTCACCGTCGGCACATTCGACAGCTACATGTTCCAGACGGTCGAGCGCAAGGCCCGGTTCATCAGCCAGATCATGAGCTCCGGCTCGCCATCACGCGAAGCGTCCGACGTGGACGCACGGTGCTCAGCCTCGCAGACATGAAGCCATCGCCACAGGAGACCCGAACATCGCCAAACGTATGGAACTCGAGAACCAGCTCACCCAGATGAAACTGCTCAAACGCGCCCACGCCGACCAGCAGAGATCAATCCGGTTCAAAATCGACATGCAACTGCAGCCGACCGTGGACAATCTCGAAAGACTCCACGACGAGGCGTTGGACGACGAGCCGAAATTCCGCGAAGCCGTCGAGATCCGCGGCCAGCATCTCACCCGGGGAATATGCGGCCTCGATCTTGGCAACGGCCCGATCGCGGACCGCAAACAGGCCATCCACGACCTCGTCGGCATCGCGCGCGGGCTCGACCGCGGCGAAACGCGGGAAGTGGGCGAATACTGCGGTCTGACCGTCATGGTCGCTTCACGGAACATGGCCGTCAACGGCCTCAACGTGTTCCGCCCGTTCGTGGGATTGAAAGGCGAGCATGAGCATTGGGCCGGCACCAGCGCGCCGGACATCAACAACAGCGCCGACAGCGTCATCAGACAGCTCGACCGAATCATCTCCAACAACACCAACACCGCGCAAAGCCTCGGCGTCAAACTCGGCAATGCGAAAGCCAGCTGGAAAGCGCGTGGAACGCGTTGAACCAGCCATGGGAAGGCCAGAAGGAGTACGACGACCTCACCGACCAGATCGCAAAAATGAACCTGGAAATCAAACACGGAAAGGGCCCGACGCCGGCCGAAGAGGACGGACAGGCCGATCTCGCCGAAGCCTCGTTCCACTTCGACGAGTCGCAGGAACCCCAGGTCGCGCGCGCGGCCGTGGAATCCGGCCCATCCGGGTCGGACTCTTTCCCCGCGACAGTGGAGACGACCGATGTTCCGATGCCCGATCCATGCGTCGATCCGTGCAACGGTGGCACAGGCATGTCGGGACTGTGCATGTGACGTCCGTTTGACCGACATCCAGAGAAGAAGGACCGGAAAGGGAGCCAATCCCTTCCGGTCCTTTTCCGATATCGGCATGCCCGCACGTGAACCGGATGGAACGAACAGAAAGGTATTTCCATCCAAAATGGCCGAAGCCGAGGAAATCCAATCACGGATAGAAACCATCAAAGACTTATCCGACCGTCTGGCCGAACAAGACCGGACGATCAAGGACCTGGAAGAGGAAATGCGGTCGGAGACGCCGGAACATCCATGGTCCTTCATGAAGATGCGCAGGCATAACCGGCTGCATGCGGAAATCGAAGACGAACGAACGTCGATGTCGCGTGACAGATACGATCTGAACCGTCTCACGGAACGGCTGTTCGAGGACGTCAACATCATCGCCGACAAAGCAACCTCCACCAACTCCCTGGAACTGATACTCGACCTGGTCGAACAATCCCTGGACACCGATCCGAAGTACAGGGAAAGCGTCAGGAAACAAGCCGGAGTGACCGATGGGATGTCATACATGCGTCTCGTTCCGCAAGACAATCCCCAAGGCATGCTGCCACCCACCCCATGGGGCAGGAAAGCCGCCGAGGAGGCATACCGGCAGCATCAGGTCCGACAGCTCGACCCACGGTTGAGACTGCTGCGCACACTCGCCACGGGAAGCTGCAAGGACCATGACACCCCGGAAACGAACGACTATCTCGCCCTGATGGATTTCAACGTGGGAGACCACGTGACCATGGGACCGGGCCTGTCCACGACGGTCACCACCCCGCATTGGCTCGGAGGCGGGGGAATCCTGCTCATCATCGAAGGCGCCTCCCACGGAGTGCCGTTGGTCGGCAGCAGGGGAGACGTGTCCAACGAAAGCGAGGTGTTCCTCCCGGACCTACTGCACTGCACCGTTTTGGAAGAGACGACGGACGGCACCTATCTGGGCAAGAGATTCGAACGAATCTACCGGCTCGGCATCGATTCGGAGGAGACTCCCGTTCCGAAACGGGAACTTCTGGAATTCCCAAGCATCCAATCGAATGTTCCGATGCCGGACCCGGCCATCGACCAGGACGCGACGGCCGGCGGACCGGACAATCCAGGACTTGAACCATGAGAACAAACGAAATAAGCGGAAACCGACGTAAGGCATCCGATGGCAGGAGCTCAGAGAATTCTGGACCCGGGCGAAACGACACATGAGCCGGCGGGACTTCGAGAAACTCAGATCCGCCGCCATCATCCGCCAATAGGACCGCACAGCGGAACCAACCAGACCGTTCCCTCTCTCCGACGCCATACGGGAGAAAGAGAGAGGGCAAGAAAAAACACAATAGAAAGCAAAAAGGAGAAGAACATGGCCGAAACCGCACAGACCATGACCGAATTCACTTACGCGCCCGGCGAGAAGAACATCGTCGGAGACCGTTTCAGCCGAGCGTGATCATCTTCTGGCTCAAAACCTCCATCGCCGCGTCCAGCACGCGCGTGCAGTACAAGGCGCCGAACACCCTGTTCGGGCTGATCCCGCTCGGCGCGTCCACCAAGACCATTCCACTGCGCAACATCGCCAGCGTCGACACGAACACGAGATTCAACCTCGGCAGCCTCGTCTGGGGACTGATCTTCCTGTTCGTCGGCTTCGGCATGTTCAACTCCAACGCCCTGGTCGCGATCGTGTGTCTGCTCGTCGCCGTCGCGAACTTCGCGAACGTGATGAGCGCCACCCTGACCTTCCATGATCCGTCAGGCGGGGCGAACGCCATCACCGTGAGCATCCTCGAAAAGGACAAGCTCATGAGTCTCGCCCAGGAGATTCAGACCCGCGTGTTCACGGACGCCGACCAGTTGCGTCATGAGGAAAGCATGCACATGGCCGAGAAGCAGTACACCGCGCAGACCAACAGTGTGCTCATCCAACAGCAGATGCTCGCCAACCAGCAGGCACAAGCCGCGCAACAGACTCCGGCACAGTCCGGGCAAACCCAGCCGGGCGAGTGACATCATCCTAAAAAAACCGAGACGGAAACAGGGACGGGAATCATCCGACCCTGTTCCCGTTTTTTGCAGAATTTCCATGAAACCGAAAGAACATTATCTTTATGATTGAAACGATATCAAGCAATCTCTATACGATGAGCTTGATGGCGCTACAAGAGAGATGAGCAACCCGGACCAGGAAACACTCGTACGTAATTATTACCTGCTGGAGGAGTGGGATCGTGATGATGGAAGATAGTATCCTTCATGATTGAGGGGAAAGCGCCTTTATGGGCATTATCGTGGGCGCTACCGTGGTTTACAGCTACAATGAACTAATTTCAATACGGAGTATGAAGGGAGCCGGAAGCATGCCACGCAAATTAATCATGTGCGGGAACCATCCGGTCCTTGCGTTCGAATACGATCCCGAGTCCGGCCACGCGTGCTCCTCGGGCGAGGTCCTCGATCCCATGCGACTGCCTTTGGAATTCACTATGCACGCAAGAGCGCGCTGTACGCCAAAAGAATCGACGAATGGTGGAAGTCCCGTGCCATTCCCTCCACGCGCGATGTATCCGCCGTGTACTCGAATCCCTCGGCGCGGCGTCTACCGGAGAACTGCTCGACCGGACCTACGGACTGAGCCTGTCGGACCAATACTGGGTCAGGCGCGAGAACGATCCGGTCGAATGGAAAGACATCAACTTCTTTGACAATCCCTTCGACGAAGCGTTGGGCGAGATCCTGCTCACCTCATATTCGTCATCCCATGACATCAGCCTCAACGCTCCCGACGTATCCACTGGCGGCGACCTGCCCAAACGCTGGACGATCGACAAGCCACCGGCAGCAGACTGCTCGTCAAGTCGGGCCGCACAGGCCAGGAGCCCATGAACGAGGTCATCGCCTCGAAACTCTGCTCGAGACTGGGCGTGCCGTCCGTCCGATACTCCTTGGCTCGTAGCGACAACCGTCTGGTATGCACTTGCGCGGACATGCTTTCCAACCATGAGGAACTGGTCTCCGCTTGGCAGGTGCTCCAATCCGTCAAAACCGTCAACGGCCTCAACACTCATGACCAGTGGATCCGCGCCGCCATCGGTTTCGGAGCCGACGGTCGGGCGGTGCGCGACGCCACTGACGATTGGCTCGTGATCGATTACCTCATGCGCAACACCGACCGGCACTAGTTAAAACTAGTTGTCAGATTCAACTGTTCTGCGAGGCAATTGCAAAATGGGCGTCTCATCTACATGAGACATTTTTAGAACCAAATGCATCATCAATTTGGCACCAAATGCCATACCTGCGCACGCCCATGCCCATAGTGGCCCATCATTGGCTCCTAAGCCAGTAAAGAAAGTGCCCGCTGGAATTGCGGCCGGTTCAATCACTTTTAATGCAAGGATAAATCTGCTGCTGTGGTATTCCACCGAAGCATTTCGCCGAATTCTCTCCATCAATTCCACTGCTTCGTCAAGCTCGTTCTTATATGTTTCCTCGACTTTTTTGTCATTCGGAGGAAAAAGTTCATGGATTCTTTGGAGTTGAAGGAATAAGCGATCCGCGCTATTAACTTGACCCTCAAAAGAGGGAGCAGTGGCCCAATCTTTTAGCTGCTCTAATGCCAAGACCGCCGCTGCTTGGGCAACTTCTTCTTCCCAATTGTTTCCATCAATTTTCTGTTTCTTGACCTCTCTTCCAGGAAGAGAAGTGTTACCAAGCCACTTCGTACCGCAATTGGCAATGACCTCATCCGTTGATACATCTGGTCCTGTTGCCACAGCAAATCCAAGGAAATGGACATAGAGGTGCGTCGACTGTTTCTCAAAACAGCATGATGAGTTCCTATCCTCGGTCAATTTCCATTTGCATTTTAATAGATGCTTCTTTGCTTCTTCGAGTGGATTGTTGTAGCTGCGAGGCCAAGCGCCAAGATTGAAGAAAAACGTTTGATTCCGATTAACATCAGCGTTATCAATCGTTGAGTCCATCCCATCGCCTTTCTTTTGAACTTTTGCT
>ENA-OQDF01000062-OQDF01000062.1-human-gut-metagenome-genome-assembly--contig:-NODE-62-length-33039-cov-2.060768_pt1 | contig 33039 bp, 35 predicted proteins | sample MGYA00242769_ERZ504597 | MGnify/ENA primary metagenome ERZ504597 (study PRJEB26092, sample SAMD00036305) | human gut metagenome | host: Homo sapiens | study: EMG produced TPA metagenomics assembly of...
TTTTTATTTGGAGTCTGTCCACCAACAAACACTTTTCCCGCTTCGATCTGTTTGACCGCTTTGCTACGAGATTCATACAAACCTGAATTCAAACAAAAACGAATCGAGTCTCATGTTGTCATACCTATCAGTTACTGTTGTCGAAGTACGAGCCATAAGTGCTAGTTTCCTTTCTTGGATGAAGATTCTTCCCTAAACGTTCGTGTAATAAACGACAAGAGAAATAACACGACACCACACGTTACCCCAATATCAGCTACATTAAAGGTGGGGAAATTTATAAAGAGTGTCTGAATGAAATCAACGACATATCCTAAAGTGAAACGATCGATTGCATTGCCAATACCACCCGCAAAAACTAAGCCCAGCGAAAAAGCCTCAAGCCAAGTTATATGACGAGAAAAAAGCGCAACCGCTACGAGAAGCACCACAAGCACCACAATTGCAATTACCGCTAATGCAAAAGTTGACCCACTAAACATACTCCACGCTGCGCCGGTATTGTGCGCTAAACGAAATTGGAACAAACCCGCAAAAGGACCAGCAAAGACTTCACCTCTTTCAAACGAATTGGCAAAGGCTTTTGTTCCCATATCAAGAGCAAGCCAAACTAAAGAAACAGCAACAAATACGATGAACTTTCCTACAGACACACGCGAAAGGATCCCACCCTTTCCCTCCTCTTGCGAAGGTGTACGATAGGATCCTTTGTTTTGTTTGGTATCAAATTGCATAACGAGCTATGAATTATTCTCTTTTTGCAAGCTCTTATTCAGCCTCTGAAAAGCCTATTGCATCGAGGGCATCACCACAACGTTTGCAAACATGTGGATGATTTGAATTACCGCCTAGTTCACGGAAATTCCAACAACGAGGACATTTTTCACCTGTTGCTGGCTCAACAGAAGCAGCAAGTTCTTGACCTTCAACAAAAGAAACGCTTGACACGATAAACAACTCTTCAAAGACAGTGTTTTCATAGCAAGAAAGCTTATCAAGTAAAGCTTTCGGAGCAGCTACCGTAACGGTTGCCTCCTGGCTCTTGTTAATTGTCTTTTCACCACGCGCGTCCTCTAGCGCCTTAGTAACCACATCACGCACCGCGATAACTTCACCAAAATCATTCAAGATATTCGTGAGTTCATCTTCAGAAGGAAGTGCTGGAGTAAAGTCTTCAACTTTGGCCAACCAGCAAGCTGAACACTGATTTCACGATCCTCATTGGCACGAACCGTGCTTGGATAGTGAGCCCAAACTTCCTCGCAAGTAAAGGAAAGAATTGGCGAAAGAACACGAACCAAAACTTCCAGAATATTCATGAGGACAGTTTGTACAGCACGGCGTCGAACCGAATCAGGAGCCTCTGAATAGAGACGATCCTTGGTTACGTCCATATAGACTGAGGAAAGATCATTCACAAAGTCATAAGCGCAACGATAGACGTCTTTAAAGCGATACTCACTATAAGCTGTTTCAATGTCTTTTAAAATTGAAACAGTTTTTGCCATCATATACGCATCGATTGGCTCGAGCTCATCCCAAGAAACCGCATTTGTTGCAGGATCGAAATCATCCAAATTGCCCAACAGGAAGCGGAAGGTATTACGGAAGCGGCGATAAGCATCCGAAACCTGCTTCAAAATATTCTCAGAAATACTTACATCCTGCGAGAAATCAACACTTGCGGTCCATAGACGCAAAACATCCGCACCGTACTTATTGCAAACCTCTGCAGGATCGATACCATTGCCGAGTGATTTAGCCATTTTGCGGCCCTGCTCGTCAACGGTAAAGCCACAATGCATAACGGTCTTATAAGGAGGAACCCCGTAGGCACCAACACTGGTAAGCAACGAAGATTGGAACCAGCCACGATGCTGATCTGAACCCTCTAAATACAGATCTGCAGGGAAACGCAAACCTTCATCGCTGCGATGCTTGCAAACACTGGTGTGAGATACACCTGACTCCCACCAAACATCTAAGATGTCCTTTTCGGGAAGAAGATCAGTGCAACCGCACTTTTCACAAGCAGTACCATGTGGCAAATATTCCTTTGGCTCCTTGGTAAACCAAGCATCTGCTCCTTCAGTACGGAAAAGCTCGATTACCGCATCAAACGTTTCTTCCGTAGCTACCGTAGAACCACACTTTGCACACTTGAACACCGGAATGGGAACGCCCCATGAACGCTGGCGAGAGATACACCAGTCGGGACGATCCTCTACCATTGAACCAATACGACGGGAAGACCAAGCGGGAACCCATTTTACTTTGTTCTCGATAGCATCAAGCGCATTCTTGCGGAGGTCATTCTTTTCCATGGAAACAAACCACTGGTCAGTCGCACGGAATGACGGGCTGATGGCAACGCCAGCAGTGTGGATAACTATGCGTAATATCCACATGAGCTACCAGAACACCCTGTTCATCTAGCCACTTAATAATTTCTGGATTAGCTTCGTCTACATCCAAGCCTGCAAAACGACCAGCCTCATCAGTCAATACGCCATTATCATCTACTGGCATAAGGATAGGAAGATCAAATTCAAGACCAACCGCATAGTCCTCTTGACCATGACCAGGAGCAGTATGAACAGCGCCCGTGCCGGAATCAAGGGTTACATGATCGCCGTAGATAATCATGCCTTTAAGATCCTGGCGAATAGGACACGTATATGAAACACCCGCAAGCTCACGACCCTTTACGGTAATGACCTGGCCATCAGCATCCTTTACTGGCTCATAAGACTGCAACCAGCAGTCTGAGCAACATCTTCAAGCAGGTCATACGCCATGATGGTATAGGTGCCATCAGCGTTTACCATTACATAGTCCGCATTAGGAGCTAAGCAAACAGCCGTATTTGCAGGAAGAGTCCAAGGTGTGGTAGTCCAAATCAGTACATACGCTGGATTTGTTACACCCGCAGCCTCAAAAACAGGAGGTACCGCATCCAATTGAAGTTACAAAATGGAAGCGAAACTTCATCGGCATACTCAATTTCAGCTTCAGCCAACGCTGTATGGCAACGCTTGCACCAATGAATAGGCTTACGACCACGATAGATCGAACCGTTCAGATACATGGTTTTAAAGATTTCAACATTGCCAGCTTCATAGTCAGGAATGAAGGTTAGATAAGGATGTTCCCAATCTGCATTAACACCTAAACGCTTAAAGCCTTCACGCTGGATATCGATATGCTCCTCAGCCCATTTACGGCAAGCTTACGCAAATCTGGCTGGCTTGTTTCAGCCATCTTCTTAGGGCCTAACGTTTTTTCCACCATATGCTCAATCGGCTGACCATGCAGTCCCAACCGGGAATATAGGGCGTAAAGTAACCGCGCTGCGCGTGACTCTTGTTTACAAAGTCTTTCAAAATCTTATTGAAAGCATGACCAACATGAATAGGGCCATTTGCATACGGAGGACCATCATGCAATACAAAAGGAGCGTTATCCTTATTCTTTTCAAGCACCTTATGATAAATATCAATATCGTTCCAGAATTGAAGGCGCTTTGGTTCGTTTTCGGGCAGATTTGCACGCATCGCAAAGTCGGTGCGCGGCAAGTTCATAGTTTGCTTGTAGCTATTGGCCACGGTGCGACCTTTCTTCCTCTGTTGGTCTTATCGTTATATCTGTTGCTGTTCTCATTTCAAAAGCTTAGTTTGCGCTCCCTTTACGTTAGCGCTTCCTTTGGGTCCTAAAACTCAACTTCATGCTATGACAGCAGAAATAATTCTAAAGCCTTAAAACGAGTAACGGTGTAACTCAAAAATTATACTCAAACTTGCCTATAAAGAAACGAAGAATGCATATTCTACGGACAAAGGAAGGTGGCATTCATCAAATGAACTCATTAAAGCATCGAAAAGCATGACGAGATTTCATCGTAACAGCAGAAATAGACATTTTCGCCCTGTCGCAAGCCAGTACAATTACCTTTGAACTACTTTAGTTTTTCAATTAAAGCGCTTTAAGGATCTCAGGTTATGGATACAAAAGATACCGCAAGCAGATCAGACGATACGTCGCAAAAATCTGTTCAACTGCCCAAAACACAACCAACAAAAGGAGCAACGCAAAGCGCCGCAGAATTATATCATCGCGTAAATATTGAAGAATGCCTCTACACTGATAATTTTGAAGTAACAGATGCTTGCATTTCATGCGGCCATTGCGAAGATATTTGTCCCGCCTACGCCATTAAACTAGACGAAGAAGGCAAGCCTACCTGGATAAAGCACGAGTGCTTTATGTGCTTTGGATGCATGCGTTTGTGCCCCTGCCAAGCAATTCGATACGGTGGAGCTTAAATAGACATTTACCTTTAATTTGTAGACCCTATGTCGATAAAAACTTAATCTTGCGTGAACCGGTTCAAGAGTGGAAAATTCGCACTGCTCAATTGAATACAATAATCTAAAGAAACGCAAGAAGAGGGTATCGCGCATATGAGTAAAGAAGCGCCTATAAAGAAGAAAAACAGCATCGATATGCTCAACGGCCCTATACCTTCTCGCGTTATCCTTTTTGCAATTCCGCTTGCGCTTACCAGTATTTTCCAACAGCTATTCAACACGGCAGACTCAGTCGTAGCAGGACGCTTTATTGACAACGCCGCCCTTGCTGCCGTTGGTGGTGTTGCCCCGATTATCGCCTTATTTGTTTCACTCTTTGTGGGCCTTTCCATTGGAGCAAATGTAGTAGTAGCAGTCCATATCGGACACCAGGATTACAGTCGTATACAGTGGGCGCTATTCAAAGCTACCGCGATTGTTTCTCTTGTAAGTGGTATTGCTTTAACTCTTGTCGGCATCGTAGCAACCGATCCGATTTTAGGTTTAGTAAATATGCCTCTTGATGCCTGGGATCAGGCACGAATCTATCTACATATTTACTTTGCGGGCATTATTTTTATTCTTATCTATAACTTTGGCTCGGCAATTCTACGCGCCAAGGGCGACACGCGTCGTCCTCTTATTGCACTTGCAATCGGGGCTCTTCTCAATATTTTCTTCGATGTTTGCGCGACGGTTGTCTTAGGCATGGGAGTTGCAGGCATTGCGCTAGGAACCGTTGTAGCAAATGCAGTTTCAGCAGGTCTAATCGTGTTTTTTCTTCTTACTGAAGAAGACACCTATCGTCTTACCTTTAAAGGCATACGCATTGTTCCTGATGATCTAAAACAACTTTTATATATTGGCATTCCTTCCGGGATGCAAGGTATGGTGTTTTCATTAGCCAACGTAGTCGTACAGAGTGCCATCAATAGCTTCGGAACCGATGCTACCGCAGGGTCTTCCGCTGCACTCAATTACGAAACGTACGCCTACTTTGTCGTCAATGCTTTTGCTCAAGCTGCGGTGACTTTTACCGGGCAGAACTATGCTGCAGGAAAACTGGATCGTTGCGATAAGATATTTCGCTTCTGCATGATTGCAGCCATAGGTTTCTCTTTTATCGTGGGAGGCACCTTTGTTCTCTTTAACGAAGTGTTCTTGAGCTTCTTCACCACTGAAGCAGCCACCCTTGTCTTTGCTGTCTCTCGTATGTGGCACATTTGCCTACTGGAATTTATGACCTCTTCCTATGAGGTAAGTGCAGCTGCTATGCGCGGAATGAATTGGTCAATTCTTCCCACTATCATTACCGTTGTTGGATCTTGCGTGTTGCGTATTGTATTTATTTTTACGTTGTTCCCTTTGGTATACAGTTACGACAATCTGCTTTTGATCTATCCAGTTTCATGGATCGTAACTGGTGTTTCGATGCTAATTCTTTATGTCATAGCTCGCAAACGCGCCTATGCTAAAGCATTACGCATTTACTCCCCTTCAAAAACTCAACAGTCTGCATAAAATTTACCGCCAAAAGATGATGCAAAAATTGAACTGATTAAACCAGAGGTTTCACTTCACGATAAAATAGAATTGTTTTAAGTTGCATGGTAACGCTCCTTAATCACTGAATCTATTTCGAGAAAGGATCCTCATGAGCGATTGCTTGTTCTGTAAGATTATTTCTGGCGAAATTCCCTCTGCAAAAGTTTACGAAGATGATCTTTGTTATGCCTTCGATGACATTGAGCCAGAAGCGCTATTCATACCCTCATTGTTCCTAAGCAGCATTTTGACAACCTACAAGATAACGTTCCTGCAGAAGTTTTAGGTCATTTGCTCTCTGTTGTCCCAAAAATCGCAGAGATCAAAGGAGTAAATGAGTCTGGTTTTCGCTGCGTAATTAACACAGGTCCTGATTCAGCAGCAACCGTAGGCCATCTTCATATTCATGTTATGGGCGGCATTAAGATGGGCCGCGCAACTTTCGAGGAATCTCAGCGCCTGGAAGAAAATAAATAATCTTTGCCAAAATTTAAACAACCGTATACCTTTTGAGCAGTGTTTAAAAGGTATACGGTTTCTCTTATTTATGAGCTCTTAATACAAGCTCGAACTAATTCTTAACCAACCGCTCCATCCGCTTAGCGGATAGTTTATTCGGATACTTCGCATCCTTAAAGAGCGGCAACGATTGCGTCAACCGAAACTTTTGCATCTCCTAGAAGCATGTCGGTATTGTCGTTATAAAACAGGGGATTTTCTACGCCCGAATAGCCTGCATTACCCATTGTTCTTTTAGAGACTACCACTTTGCCTGCTTCCCATACCTTTAAAACAGGCATACCTGCAATAGGACTATTCGGATCAGTTAAGGCAGAAGGATTTACCGTATCATTTGCGCCAATCACTAACGCTATATCTACTTCATCAAAATCATCATTGATTTCATCCATTTCCAATACCGCATCATAAGGAACTTTAGCCTCTGCCAATAAAACATTCATATGCCCTGGCATACGACCAGCTACAGGATGAATGGCAAACTTAACATCGACCCCATAGTTCATTAATTTATGAGTCATTTCAGCTACGGGGAATTGTGCCTGCGCAACTGCCATACCATATCCAGGACATATCACAACCGATTTAGCTGCTTTTAATTCTTCTGCAAGTTCTTCTGGAGTGATCGTAGTATAGCTGCCCATTGCTTTGTGGTAGCAGAACCTCCTGCAGAGGAGCCATCAGAACCAAAGCCCCCTAAAATAACTGAAATAAAATTACGATTCATTCCCTTGCACATGATATAGCTCAAATAAGCACCAGAAGAACCAACTAAAGCACCAGTGATGATCAAAAGATCATTTCCTAAGGTAAAGCCAGCCATTGCAGCAGCCCAACCTGAATAGCTGTTTAACATTGAAACAACTACCGGCATATCTCCGCCACCAATAGCCATAACCAAATGAAAACCTAGTACTAAAGAAACAACCGTAATGATACCGAGCGGAATGAGGCCAGCTTCTAATCCCTTTGTGTTCACCAGCCAGGCAATGCAGGCAATAATAACTACCAACATCAAGAGATTTATCGCGTTTCTTCCTGGTAAAGTAAGCGGCTTGCCTGAAATTTTTCCCGCCAGCTTCAGATAGGCAATTATTGAGCCCGTAAGCGTAACGGCACCAATAAATACTGCTATACCAACTTCTCCCATATGGAAAGCATTTTCTGCTGCTGCCGTCGGATCGCTTATTACTGCTCCGGGGGTAGTAATAATGAATTGAATCCCACCAGCACCGCTGCGGCACCCACAAAAGAATGGAGCATCGCAACAAGCTGTGGCATTTCCGTCATCTGGACACTTCGCGCTTTCCAGGTGCCAATTGCTGCCCCAATAAGAAGGGCAATTACCAACAGCACAACCGCCATTAGTGGATTAGTAGTGTTGGATACGACCGTAACTAAAATTACCGCCACCAACGCCAAGGTCATTCCAGCAATGCCAAGTTTATTTCCCCGAAGCGCTGTTTTTGCTTAGAGAGATTTGCTAAAGCCAAAATAAACAATAAACCTGCCAAAAGGTAAGCCAAAGTTTCAAAGCTCGTAAAAAGAGAAAGAATTTGTTCAGAGACGAGTGTCTGCATTACTTATCCTCAGAGCTCCTCTCAAACATCTTGAGCATACGCTGCGTAACCATAAAACCACCGAAAATATTAATTGCCGCGATTGCCATAGCAACAAAAGAAAGAATCTGCACGACTAAGTTGCCTGATCCTATCAATAGAATTGCGCCCACGATGATGATGCCTGAAATGGCGTTGGTTTCCGACATTAAGGGAGTATGCAGGGTATGAGTAACATTGGTAATAACATAAAAGCCCACTACAACGGCAAGCATAAACACAATGTAGTGACCTGCAACACTCGCAGGAGACACCATAATTAAAGCAACAGCCAAAACCCCTGCTAAAACCTTCCACCAATGCTTTGCAAAGGGTGACTTCTCTTGTGAAGGGTTAGTTTTTTCTGCTTCTTGTTTATCTTCCTCGTGAGTAGAAACGGATACTTTCACTTCTGGAGGTGGCCACATGCTTTCACCATGCAAAGTAACCGTAACGCCACGAACCACTACATCTTCTTCGTCAAGAGAAAGAACCCCATCCTTTTGCGGAGTAACGAGCTTCAAGAAATTGACTATGTTTTGCCCAAAAAGCTGAGATGCTTGTCCGGGCAAACGTGCTGGTAAGTTAGTCCAGCCAATAATAGTGACCCCATTGTCAGTGACCACTACTTCATCTGGCTTAGATAAAGCACAGTTCCCGCCAAGCTCGCTTGCGCCCATATCGACAATTACCGAACCAGGCTTCATTGCTGCCACTGTCTCTTTTGTCACCAAAAGCGGTGCAGGGCGACCAGGAACTCTTGCCGTAGTTATAACAATGTCGCTTTGCATACACTGCTTGGTGTACACCTCAAGGGTTAGCTTCTGCTGCTCCTCATCCAAAGCCTTTGCATAGCCATCTGAGCTTTCCTGTTTTACGGGAATCTCTACGAACTTACCGCCAAGCGACTTAACCTGATCGGCGACTTCAGGACGCACGTCAGTCGCAGAAACTTCAGCGCCCATAGCTCCTGCTTGACCAATAGCCGCAAGACCCGCAACACCAACTCCAATAACATATACTTTGCCGGAGGTACTTTCCCCGCAGCAGTAACCTGACCAGTAAAGGTTCGTCCGAAAGCACTTGCCGCCTCTACTACCGCTCGATATCCGGCTACATTCATCATGGAGCTACGAACATCAAGTGATTGAGCACGACTAATTCGAGGAACCTCATCCATCGCAAGAGCTGTTAAGCTTTTTTCTTCACAGGCGCGCACAAAATCAGTATTCGCTCTAGGATTCATGCGAGAAATTAAGATAGCGCCTTCTTTAATGAGCTTCATATATTCAGGCGTTGGAATATCCAAACAAACCACTATATCGGCACCCCAGGCTTCAACCTCATCAACGATGCGAGCCCCCGCCTGTTCATATTGTTCGTCAAAATACCGAGCCTTAACTCCTGCGCCCTTTTCAACGCAGACCTCATACCCAAGCTTGATGAGCTTCTTAACCGTATCGGGCGAACCAGCAACAAGCGTTTGGTTTTCTGTTAATTCTTTTGGTATACCTATCAGCATTATTCATCTCCCTCATTACGAATAAAAGAGAGGTACCCCTTCTGTAACTGATTTATTGTTTGTCTATATTACAAAAGTGTGCGGCGAGAAACCCAGGAAAACCTATGCCTCTCTAACCGCACACTCTTTCAATTTATAAATGAGATTTATAAAAACAATAAGCGCTGGTATCTTATTGAGAAATGTCCCCATGCTTTTCGTAGCGCATCACTTCACGAATCGCGTTTTCCTCATCCACGAAGACTACGTGTGGTCGATGCGTTTCTGCTTCTTCTGGCGTCATTTGGCAGTAGCACATAATAATGCACGTATCTCCTGGCTGTACCAAACGAGCAGCAGCACCATTAAGGCAAATCATTCCACTGCCTCGTTCCCCAGCAATGGTGTAAGTTTCCAAACGAGCGCCATTATTGACATCCACCACTTGCACCGTTTCATATTCCAAAATATTTGCGGCATCTAACAAATCCTTATCAATTGTGATGCTGCCCACATAATCGAGTTCTGCTTGGCGAATAGTGGCGCGATGGATTTTACCTTTCAGCATATTCAGAATCATGGATACGAAATTCCTCCTTTTAGTAGTTTTAGGTATACGTAGATTCCAAGTATTTACTTAGCCATAAAGAAAAAATTATCTATAAGGCGCGTTTTACCAATACGTACGCAAGTGCGCACAACACTTCGCCTTCAATGCGCTCAACTGGCTTTACCGTATCTGTACTTACGATCTCTATATACTCGGGATCAGCTAAAGGCTCTTCTGAAAGTACCTCCGCAATACATGCGCGTACCACTCGAGTATTACGCTCTCCTGCCTCGCAAAGATGCTTGCCTGCACTTAAAGCTCGATAGAGCACCGTAGCCGCTTTTCGTTCTTCGGAATTGAGATAGGTATTACGAGAGCTTTTTGCAAGGCCATCTTTTTCGCGAACGATTGGACAACCAATAACCTCAACATTGATATTTAAATCTCGAACCATGCGACGAATAACCAGTAATTGCTGAGCATCTTTTTGTCCGAAATACGCTCGATCAGGCTGAACGATATTGAAAAGCTTATTCACCACCAAACACACTCCATCAAAATGGATGGGTCTGCTTTTGCCACAAAGTTCCTCAGAGATATCAGCCATATGAATGGTGGTACTTCTGTCGGGATAATACATTTCATCTACCGCAGGATGAAATATCAACGACGCCCCTGCTTGATCACAAGCGGTTTTATCATGCGCAATATCGCGCGGATAGCTTTCTAAATCTTCACCAACACCAAATTGAGTTGGATTAACGAAAACACTTACCACAACACGATCATTATCTTGAGCTGCTTGACGAATAAGACTTGGTGTCCTTCGTGCAGATATCCCATTGTAGGAACAAGACCAACAGTTAACCCCTCATTGCGCCACTGAGCAACCTGATCTCGTACTTCTGTAATTGTTTCTACCAGTCAACCACAAGTTTCTCTTTCTATCGATTGTTCTTACATGAATTAAGCAATAAACCGAACAAAATCATTTGTTAGAGTTTTTCGATTACCGAATCATCAATTTGAAAGTGTGCTCCTCGGCGGGAAATGAAGCTTCTTTAACTGATGTCGTATATGCTTTAAGCCTTCTGTCATTGCCGCTCCCACATCGGCAAATTTTCGAGCGAATTTTGGAACGAGATCGCTATACATTCCCAACATATCTTGATAAACCAAGATTTGACCCGAGCACTCAGCGCCAGATCCAATGCCAATAGTGGGAATCTTTACCGCCTTCGTAACAAGAGCAGCCAGTTTTGCAGGAATACATTCAAGAACAAGCGAAAACGCACCTGCTGCCTCTAAGGCTTGCGCATCTTCTATGATCTGACGAGCTGCCTGTTCGCTTTTACCCTGAACCTTAAAACCACCAAAAGCGTTGATAGATTGGGGTGTCAATCCAATGTGGCCCATTACCGGAATTGACGCGCGTGTAATTGCTTCAACTTCTGCACAGAACTTAGCTCCGCCTTCGAGCTTGATAGCCTGCGCTCCCCCTTCAGTAATCAGCCGACCAGCATTTTCAACCGCCTGCTGCACTGAAACTTGATAGGACATATAAGGCATATCTGCAACAACTAAGGCGTTTTTCGCACCACGAACAACTGGTTTGGTGTGATGAAGCATATCTTCCATGGTGACCGAAAGGGTATTTTCGTAGCCAAGCATAGTCATCCCAAGTGAATCACCAACCAAAATGCCATCAATGCCTGCCTCGTCCATCAATTTTGCAGTGGAATAATCGTAGGCGGTAAGCATAGCGATTGGCTTATTTTCGTCACGCATTTTCTGAAATGTTGAAATAGTTACTGCCATTTAAAATTCTCCTTCAATTCGAACTGTTTCTTTCCAAGGAATTGCCGTATTTGATCAGTATTTTTACTTCTGGTGAGCTACGTTATGGCGAGCTACATTACGGTGAGCGACGTCATGGTGAGCTACGCAATGATTTACCCATAGTCCATTTACCTGCTTAATCTCTGTGTATCGCTTAATCTCGCTACCGATATTTACCGAATCTCGAATTAAAAAAGGCGTTCACCCAGCACTGCACCCCATGCATCGTAGGTGCGAGAAGGATATTTACGCTTTACGATATCGATCAAAGACCACGTAAGCGCACGATATAAAGCAGCTCGTTTGTCATCGAGTGAATGGAGGTGATCAGAGACCGTAGATAAATCGTCACGTTCAACAGGACCTGTCAGAGAAGCCGCTGCTCCAAGATTAAAAAAGTTTTCGATATTGCCATAAACAAGAGGCTTTAAGGCATCTCGCGCATCATCTTCAGTAAACCCGCATTGTTTAAGCAATTCGGTTGCGTTCTCCAAAGGAGACAATACAAGATTACTCGCAAAACCGCAGCAGCATGATAGCGAGTTTTATCTGCTGCCTTAATAAGGTGAACAGAATTGCCTAAAGCTTCGAAGAGAGGAATTATGATACTCAATGCCCTTTCGTCACCTTCGACAGAAAATGAGCACGAGCAACTTGCAGGTGAGCGATTTCCTTATTGCCAAACGCCAATAATGATGAACCGAACATACCGAAATGCCTATTTCGTGCGCTCCTTCAAAAATGTCCGAAGCGCAACAACCACTACAATGAGCAATTATTTTTGAAGTTAAAACAGATTCATTGTTGTGATGAGCTTCTCTAAGCTCTTCCCAAACTGAAGAAATGACTCCATCAGGAGTAGTAATAAAGATTAAATCGCTGGCTTGAGCCAACTCTGCCGCCGATGAAAACACGCGGCTATTCGTAAATGACGCAGCATCCTGCGCAGAAGCATAGGTAGCGCTAGCATATCCAACCACCTTCTGGTTGCAATCCACGAGATATCGCCCTAGTGCGGTTCCCGCCTTGCCAGCACCAATGAACCCAATGTTCATGATGAAATATTTCCCTTTCGTAAGGGCATGCCCAATTACCAAATATCAATGAAAGGTTTAGCTATAGCCTTTATAGACAATGCACTTAGGTATGCCAACGGTACGGTTCTTCACCCTAGGTAAAGATATCGTCCAACGCAGGTAACTCTAATACGCCTCTTACGGATTAGTCAATAAGGAATATTTCAAATCGCCATGATCTTTTAATGAACAAACTTCTATTGCTTCGTACAATAGACCTAGCAGAACAAATACACCATGTAGTCAGTTTTTAGCTCGATAGTTTTAGCTCAATAACTTTTAGCTCAACCCTTCGTTCGAAAGAGGAAAGTCGCGCAGATGATCTTGCCCATACACAATTCAACAACAAGAGACGACCAAACCCTTGACGAATCACCCGGCTCGCTGCAAAACCGAAACATTTTTCTAATTGCTGACCACGATGCCGATCACCACAAAGCTCAACAGCTTTCTTGTGATTTAGGACTACCTTTAACTATGATTTCAGAAGGTAAACTAAGCGATAGTGATAGTGATCTAGATAAATATCCTATTAGCGCCGCTGCTAAAAGCATCAGTACCGATACTAAAAGCATCAGCGCCGCTGCCAAAAACATTAGCGCCACCACCAAAAACACCGATCCAGTTCTTTATCTTCATCTCACCTCTCAAGGACTTCAATTGGAATACGAAGACATGATTCTTCGATGCGACTTTGAAGACATGTTACCCCGCATTAAACCAGGTAAGATACAAACAGAACTCCTGGTAAAGGCTACGAAAATTAAAGCGAAGAAACTCGCAAGTGATAACAATGATCCCAGCAATCAAAATACTCAGTCGGGAGATACACTAACCAACAAAACCACTGCCTCGAACAGTACCGCTTCCTTTAATAGTGACAAAACCACAGATTTTCCCGAAGATTCATCCTTGCCCTCTTCTCCTGCAGTTGAGTCTCAAAATACCGTCATCGATGCAACGGCAGGACTTGGACAAGATTCTTTTCTTCTCGCGGCAGCGGGTTTTTCGGTTGAAATGTATGAGCAGGACCCTATCATTGCGGCTCTTCTACAAGATGCCCTTGAACGAGGATCAAAAAATGCTGCACTCGCCACGGTTATTTCAAATATGCATCTTTATAAGCAGGACAGCGTTTCGGCGCTCAAAGACCGAGCTTATGCACTTGGCATGACACATCCTTTGGGAGAAGCGCAAAACCCAATCGCCGATAACGATTCATTCGCCCAAACAAACCTCCGCAAACCCGAGGTAATTTATCTTGATCCAATGTTTCCTGCTCGCACAAAAAGTGCAGCGGTAAAAAAGAAATTTCAGCTACTTCACCAGCTTGAACACCCCTGTGAAAATGAAACAGAGTTATTTGAAGCTGCCCAGATGCTTCGTCCTCATAAAATAGTGGTAAAACGCATGCTTAAGGGACCTTATTTGGCAAATAAGAAACCGAGCTATTCAATCAAAGGAAAAGCTATCCGCTACGATTGCTATGTGTATGCTTGATCTACCTGACGCGCTTGCTAATACCGATGAACCCACCATTACCGATACGCCTGTTTTCTTTGACACGATTCAAGTAATCTTGCATTCCTATTCCTAGGTTGCTACCAATGTTTCTAGATCGTTGTCCATTCATTAAAGGATGTAGCCATGAATACTGCAGTAGAAAATGAAATAATTGCCGATCTTCGTTCAATTGCTGACTCAGATTACCAGCAATTCCAAGCAAAACTTGTTCCAAATATTAATGCCAACCTTGTTCTTGGCGTTCGTACCCCTGCCCTGAGACGCTATGCAAAGCAACTCTTTAAAAACACTCCAGAAAAAGCACAAGCATTTATTCAGCAACTTCCTCATACTTACTACGAAGAAAACAATGTTCATGGTGAACTGATTGGACATCTGGCAAAAACGCCCGAAGAAGCTTTCGAGCTGCTTGATCGATTCCTTCCTTACGTTGATAACTGGGCAACGTGCGATTTAATGCGTATACCTGCTTTCAAAAAGGATCTAGCGACAATCTTAACCAAGATCAAAGAATGGATATTTTCCGAACCAGAATATATGGTTCGGTTCGGGATAGTTCAACTCATGACGCTGTTTCTTGATGATGCTTTTGACCCTCAGCATCTCCAACTTATAGCTCAAATTAAACGAGAAGAATACTATATCAATATGGCGCGTGCTTGGTATTACTCGTTCGCACTTATCAAACAACCAGAAACTTCCCTGCCATTTTTTGAGCAGCGTCCTTTAAATCTTGATACATGGACGCACAATAAATCCCTACAGAAGGCTCGCGAAAGCAGAAGAATTTCTCCAGAACAAAAAGCGTACTTCAATCACTAAAAGTATAGATTTCGCTAAAAACTACCCTCTACCCGCCTCAAAAGACGAGTAGAGGGTTAAGTTTACTGGAAAGCAAATTAACAATTCATCGTTTCCTTCAAGATTAATGCCAGGCTGACCGTCCCACCGATCAATCACGAAAGCACTAGATTAAGACTAGGGGTTACTCCGCTGGATAAAAACCACTTGGAACTTCATTTAGGTTGATCATGATGTTCTTTGTTTGACAATAGTGTTCCAACATTACCTTATGAGTCTCACGTCCAATACCTGACTGCTTGTAGCCTCCAAAAGGAGAACCAGAAGGAATCTGATTATAGGTATTGACCCACATACGGCCCGTCTGAATACCGCGTGCTACACGGAAAGCTCTATTGATATCGCGCGTCCAAACAGCACCGCCGAGTCCATAGACCGAATCGTTTGCCATATCGATAACTTCTTGTTCGTCCTTAAACTTAATCACTACTGCGACAGGACCAAAGATTTCCTCCTGAGCGCAACGGCAAGAATTATTGGGTACTTCAATCATCGTAGGTTTCAAGAAGGCCCCCTTAGCGCATTCGCCTTCCGTATAGCGCTCGCCGCCGCAGAGAACCTTGCCACCTTCTTGCTTTGCGATATCGATATATCCCAAAATCTTGTTCATTTGACGTTCATCAATTTGGCTGCCCATCTGCGTGTCGTCTTCCCAAGGCATTCCAACTTTTACCTTATTGAAAGCAGCAACCGCATCTTCAACGAACTTATCGTAAATATCTTCATGAACAAAAATTCGACTGCCCGCACAGCATACCTGACCCTGATTGAATAGAATACCCAGCTGTACACCATCGATAACCATATCCCACTGCGCATCGGGGAAAATAATGTTTGCGGACTTTCCGCCCAACTCAAGAGTAGCCGGGATCAAACGATCTGCTGCAGCTCGAGCAACATCACGACCAACCTCGGTTGACCCCGTAAATGCTAACTTAGAAATACGCTGATTCTCGAGCAGGTATTGACCGGATTTCGAACCTTTACCCGTAATCACATTAAAGACGCCAGCAGGAATAACGTCTTGGGTTAACTTCGCAAACTCCAACACCGACAAACTTGTGGTGGATGAGGCTTAAAGACCGTGCAGTCGCCTGCCGCAAGAACTGGAGCCAACTTCCAGGCAGCCATCAAGAAGGGAAAATTCCAAGGAACAATCTGTCCCACAACGCCAATTGGCTCGTGCAAGACAAGAGACATCATATTCCCAGGAAGAATATCAGCTTCTCCAGTATCGGCTAACAAAACACCTGCAAAATAGCGGAAATGATCCACTGAGTACGCAATATCGATTGCGCGAGTTTCACGAATAGGTTTGCCGTTATCGAGTGTTTCAAGCAATGCTAACTTCTCTGCATTTTCCTCAATAATGTCAGCGACCTTATTCAAAATAGCAGCGCGTTCAGTCTTGTCAGTTTTGCCCCAGGTCTCAAATGCCTTCCATGCAACTTCAACCGCACGATCAACATCCTCACGTGTCGCATCGGCAATAGTGGAAAGTTTCTCGCCAGTTGCCGGACAGAACGAATCGAGTGTAGCTCCATCAGAAGCATCAACCCATTCGCCACCAATATAGAGCTGATAAGAATCTTGTGCTGGATTATTCATTGAAAACTCCTTTCCAGCGCTTTAACAATCAAGTTGCACTGAGAGCAGATCCGCTTTTCTCAATTAGAAATCAACCTCAGTACCGTAATACACGCAGGTGAACAGACGTTCCATAGTTGCCGCATCAATTGGACGAGGATTAGAAGGAGTGCAAGCATCCTCAATTGCATTTGCTGAAAATGCTGCAACTTTTTCTTTGAATTCGTCCTCTAAAACACCTAATTCTGCAAGCGTATTAGGAATTCCCATATAAGCGTTGAGTCCTTTTATAAAACCGATCAATGCTTCGACCGTAGCTCCAAACCAAGCGATGCAGCAATAGCGCCATAACGAATAGCTGTTTCAGGAACAGCCGAGTTGTACTTGATTACATAGGGAAGATAAAGCGCGTTGGCAAGACCACTTACATGACAAATGGTCTCCACTTGCGCTGAAACTCTACTCACAAGGACCATTACATGCCATCATATTTGCTGTCTTATGAACTAGTTAGCTCAACCCACTTTGAGCTTCGTTTGTACCTTCGGACCAACCATGACCAGCACTTATTTATATGACATACAAACAAGAGGAAATCGCCCAATCTATGAATTTCTCTACGAACAGATTCGCAACGATATCTTGAAGGGAAAAATAAAAACTGGTGAGCAATTACCCTCAAAGCGCGCTTTAGCACAGCAACTTAATATTAGCGTTGCAACTATTGAAAAGACCTACCACGAACTTAGTCTTGAAGGATATATTGCTCCAAGACAACGGCGTGGTTTCTTTGTCGAACCACTCGCTAAAACAACGCCTTTTCATGCCAATTCAGGCCAAATCAACTGGTTTGATTCTGACTATATGGAAGAAGACGAGCCGCCGCTTGATCTTCAGACACCCAGTTTGTTTTTGAAAACCCTGGATATAAAAAATTAGCGCAAATTGCCGATAATCTTTCCATTCAGTGGAGTTACTGCAACGTAGATCGTAAAGGGTTGAAAGTAAACCAACTACCTTCTGCCTCCCATATCGCAGTCCACGTCTCTCCCGCAAACAATTTTCCTGGTGGGTTCAGCATGGATCTATCGCGGCGCAAAGAGCTCCTCCGGTGGGTTAATCAAAAAATGATCGTCTCATAATTGAAGATGACTACGACAGCAAATTGCGCTATGAAGCAATAATCTTTTGCCTTTATTTGCCTGCAGCACGAACGAAAAAGTAATTTACCTTAATTCTTTTTCAAAAACCCTAATGCCAAGCCTTCGAATTAGCTACATGATTTTGCCAAAAGACCTTATGCAACGCTATAAAGAAACTATGAGTTTTTATTCATGTACCGTATCTGGTTTCGAGCAACGAGCTTTAGCAAAATTTATAGAAGAAGGATATTTTGAACGGCATTTTACCAGGCTTCGTAACTTCTACCACAAACAAAGAGAATTAGTTCTTGCAGCTTTCCGTTCGTCTGAGCTACATGAAAAAATTCATATCCTAGAAAACAACGCTGGGACACACTTTCTCATGTATGTTGACAGTCCCCTCTCAGGAAATACCCTCAAACAAAAAGCTCATAGTCTAGGAATCAAACTGGCACTACTTTCTGATTATTGTTTCGAAGAACATTCCATTGCTCAAAATATTATCGTTATCAATTATGCAAATCTTCTTCCAGAAACAATCGAACAAACAGTTGAAGCATTTACCTATCTATTCCGCTCGTAAAACCCCATATAAAACTAGCTTTCTTAAATGAGTGAGAAGTTTTTAAATAAGCGAGAAGTTTGCGTATTCAATCCGCGATCTAATCTTTTCATTTTTTAGCAATTTGGTGCAGAAAAAACAAGCACGCTCGAAAGCGTGCTTGTCATTCAGTTACCTATGAAGCAGGCCTCACGCCTACCTGAATTTAGCCAAAGTAGCGCTTTAGTAAACCAGCAAAAGCCTTGCCATGGCGAGCTTCGTCGCGAGCCATCTCATGAACCGTGTCATGAATTGCATCAAGACCAGCAGCCTTAGCACGCTTAGCAAGATCGGTCTTGCCAGCAGTTGCGCCGTTTTCAGCTTCAACGCGCATTTCAAGATTCTTCTTTGTAGAATCAGTTACTACTTCACCGAGAAGCTCAGCAAACTTAGCAGCATGCTCTGCCTCTTCATAAGCAGCCTTTTCCCAGTAAAGGCCAATCTCAGGATAACCTTCACGATGAGCAACACGTGCCATTGCTAAATACATTCCAACCTCGGAGCACTCACCTTCAAAGTTTGCGCGCAAATCGTTAACGATGTCTTCAGAAACCTCAGGAAGTTTACCAACACCTACAACATGCTCTGCAGCCCAAGTCATCTCAGTATCAGACTGCTTAATAAAACGATCGCCAGAAACTCCACACTGTGGGCACTTGAAATCTGCTGGCAATTCGTCGCCATCGAATTCTTCTACATAACCGCAAACTGGGCATACAAATTTCATTGTCTTCTCCTTAAAAGTTGGGTTAACTAGGGGCTTTAACTTCAGACCACAGCCAATTGATTACGTTTTCTTTAGCTGTCGCCTTAGCTCTGACCTCTATGGATAACTATACGACATTCCAAGCACAAAAAAGCCCAGATTCAAAAAATTTATGCTACTAATTTAGTACCATTTTACGCAGAAGCAACAAATCTTCTCAATAATCTCACTAAAAGCGAGTACGCTCAGACGCTCCTCTGCTTTCGATAAACATCTGCCTACAGCTTTTCTTTCCGTAACCGTTCATCAATATCTTCACTGTCGCAGCAATATCTATCTCAACAGCATCCTTTACATAACCATCTGGTTAATTCACGAAGCGATACTTCGTCTAAATAGCATGCAACTTCTTGCCATTGTTGAGATGCTCCTATCGCGCATTCGCCATCGCCATCTTGAGGTCCATAATCTCCAAAGCCAGCATGATTGCCGCCTTCAATTACTTTCGTCTGCGAGTCAGCCGGCAAATTACCTGCGTTTTCTTCAAGAGCAGTACGATTTAAAACACCATCGTTGCTGCCATAGATGAGTTCAACTTCAAGATTTGTGGTTGATAAATCCACTGCCGCATAAGCTGCAAGCAAAAATACCCCTGAAAGTTCATCGTTATGCGCCGAAGCAAATTGAGCCGCCATTGCTCCACCAAGAGAATGACCCGCAATCCACCACTCTTCTATTTCAGGAGCACTATTCATCAATGAATCTGCTGCATCTATGCCAAAAAATGCTAAGTTGAATGGCATTTTCGCAATAACGCAATAATAGCCACAATTTGATAATTCGTTAGCAAGTGGAACATACGCATAGGGATCTACTTTTGCACCGGGATAAATCACAATCCCCGTCTTCTCATGCGGATCCCCTATCTTAATAGCCTGGTCGCTCTCTTCTAAAACACCTGCCGTTTTCATTTCTTGAGTAAGTCTGAGTGCAGTATCTCCTGCGTGGTAATAGTCGGAAACATAAGCATAAAAGCCTCCGGCACCAAAAAGCATTACCGCAATAAGCGCGATCACTAAACGTTTAGGCCACTTTTTCTTTTTTGAGTCTTCTTTCATTAGATAACAAATCCTAGAACTATTGCTTGGTGCGCTTTTTGTCCCAACAATACATAAACCACCAGCAATAACCAAACAAACGATTAGCACAACCCAGCACAGGTTATCATTAACCGTAGGATGCGTAGACCAATCAAGAAAATTAACTGATAGATGAAGGTCGAAAGGGTGCCATTTATGAACAAAGTAATCCTCATACCTGATTCATTTAAAGGAACCCTCTCTTCAACTCAGATTTGCGAAATAATATCAGCTGAAATCACAAAACAATTTCCCAGCTGCAAGGTTATTTCAATTCCTGTTGCAGATGGTGGTGAAGGGAGTGTTGACTGTTTTCTTTCTGCACTAGGTGGACAGAAAATTACTGCAACTGTAAATGGTCCACATTTCGAAAAGATGAATCATATTTCGGAATGATAGATAACTGCAAAAACAACGATTCATACGGGAACAAACCCAATAATACCCAACCCGTTGCGGATAAATTCAACACGACTAAATTCAACACGACCAAATCCAATACGGCTAAGCTCAACACGATTAAAAATTTAACCGCTGTTATAGAAATGGCATCATGCGCTGGATTGCCTCTTGTTGAAAATAACAAAGATCCTCTAGGAACCACCACCTATGGTGTTGGCGAATTAATCCTTGCAGCCACAAAACAGAACGCACAGAAAATAATCGTGGGTTTAGGCGGCAGCTGCACCACCGATGGAGGCTGCGGAGCTGCGGCTGCCTGCGGCGTGAAATTCTACGACAAGACAGAAAAATGCTTTGTTCCAACGGGAGGAACACTCAAACAGATCAAGCGCATTGATATTTCCGAACTCAATCCCATGATCAAAAATACTGAAATCATCGCAATGTGCGACATCGAAAACCCCATGTACGGGCCCGAAGGAGCAGCTTTCGTATTCGGACCCCAAAAAGGCGCAAGCCCAGATGAAGTTAAGTTTCTCGACGAAGGACTCATCCGTCTTTCCAAAATAATAGAACGTGATTTAGGACTCAATGTTGCCGCCGTTCCTGGTGCTGGAGCAGCAGGTGCTATGGGAGCAGGAATGATTGCCTTCTTCGGTGCGCACCTTCAAATGGGAATTGAAACCGTACTTGATACGGTGCATTTTTCAGACACTATTAAGGGTGCTGATCTAGTATTTACCGGCGAAGGAAGACTAGATGCGCAATCGCTTCGAGGCAAAGTAGTCATTGGGGTTGCTAAGCGCTCGCAAAAAGAAGGCGTGCCTGTTATTGCACTTGTTGGTGGAGTTGATGGCGACATGAAAGCCGCCTACGATATGGGAGCTACCGCTATCTTTTCCATCAATCGCTTACCGGAAGACTTTTCTATTTCCAAAAACAAAAGTGCAAAAAACTTAGCCGCAACTGCACAAGATGTTCTTCGTGCAATAAAAGCATTCAAAGAGGAACCGAATGAATAATTCAGAAAATGATATTGAGCCAAATATTTGCGCGGTATTTGTTGAACCACATTATCGTGGGCTTGGTTTATCGCGCTTGTTACTCGACCACATTTGCCAAGATATGGCTCATCGCGGTATACGCACTCTCTATCTTTTAACCGACCATGATTCTTACTACGAAAAACTGGGATGGACTTTTCGCGAATGGTTCGAGATACAGAAGGAGAATTGGGCCGAATGTACGAGAAAACCACCGAAACAATCAATTCCCCTATCTCTTACTAAAAACATTTTTGTTTAGCTCTAAACGGTTTTATTACTTCCCTTAGAGCGGACTTAAACTAAACGACCCTGGGTTGAATATCTTTCTCAACCCAGGGTCTCTATTCTGATCAAGCTTTTGAATCTAGCTCATTGTGGTTTAGCGCAACAAATTGGGCGCACCTAACTATTGCCAAGACATTGAGATTGTAGATCTACCTGCTCGGTAAACCTTAAATCAAGAACGCCACTCCATTTTACGAACAACAGTAATGGCATCATCCACCAGAGGCTCGAACACTTCAACGTCTTCCTTATTTCCAACCGTTGTTCCGTAATGAGTTGGTATCACAAAACGAGGCTTAATGGTATTAATGAATGCGGCTGCCTGTTTTGCATCCATCGTGTAGGTGCCTCCAATAGGAACAAGTGCTACATCGCAACGAACTTGTTCAGTATCTTTATTTTGGTCGGTATCACCTGCAATGTAGTACGTAGTGCCGTCAATCGTAAGAACGTAACCAACCCACGCATTCTCTTTAGGATGAAACTGTAAACGTTCAGGTTCCACGTTGTAAGCAGGAACCGCTTCTACCTTAATCCCACAAACTTCGGCAAAATCACCTGCGTTAAGAAGTACAGCATCAGCTGCATTTAGAGCAGCTACTTCTTCTTTCGGGGAAGAAGGAGCAACCACAACCGTTTCTGCTTTTGCAACGCGAACATAATCTTCAGGAGACAGATGGTCATAATGCCCATGAGTAATAAATACCACATCTGCATCATGTGGCTCCTCAACCAAATCATAAGGATCACAATAAATGACTGTGCCATCATCTGACTGAATGCGAATTGCGCTATGGATCAATACCTGAACATTATCTAACGTTTCAGCTAGAGCCATGATTTCCCTCCGATCATGCAAGTTATTTGCAGCATATAATCGAAAATATTTTTCGACCATACATCAAACTTTATCATGATCAAGAAGGTTCATTTTTGTAGACGCAACTAAAAATAGTTAAATTGACCTCAGAAGATCAACTTCATCTCGCTTTTCATGCAAATACATAAGCTCCGAAAGGGTTATTTCTCCCCAACTATAATTACGAAGATAGCTTCCAAGAAAGCGGCTTGAAGCACTTTCTCCGTGTATCAGATAATCAAACAGGTCACATTCGACATTGTCTGCGATGATTCTTCGCTTGCCCTGAGTAGATTCCATTATTTCACTTACCCCAAACTGCTCCAGAGTATCTTTTAAGCGCATAGCAACTTTTCGATATCTTGATCGAGTTTGATCAGAAAGAGGTTCGTTTTCCCAAAGAATAGATATCGCCTCTGACGAGCTTACGTATCCACCTCTTCGATCTACCAAAAGAGCAAGAAGCTCCTTTGCTTTCTCGCTTCGAAACAGAATTGGCACCCCATCAACAAAGACGTCAAAATAGCCAAAAGTACGGATAAATATATGAGCATTACGAACTTCAGGGAACTGCATTTTTCCTGCTTCCTTTGAATACATCTTGAATCTAGGCGGAAGCGAAACGAGCATCTCTGATTCAACGCTCAGAAAAATTGCCATCTGCACGAGATTAAAATGAATTTAATTTAGTACCATTTTCTAAAGTATATCCCGATCATGTTCCCTAGAGGTTCCTCTACCGTGACAGATTTATAACAGGATAATTACCTATTCAATTCACTTGCATAAGTCAGGTATCTATCTTGCACTTTTTGATACTTTACTTTCCTTTATTAAACAGTCTCCTTACAAGTGCTTGCTAGAATTTTACTGCTCTCAACAGCCCTTTTAAGGAACGGTTTTGGCACTCTCCTTCCGTTAAGATGCTCGCAAAATGCACAAAAAGCAAAACGTATCATCGGAAAAGGGAGTCACCATGCTAATCAAAGAAAAAGCACGGCTTGTACTGGTTGGAGTTTTAACCTTCTGCCTTGTTTTCACCAGCACCCCCGCCGTAGCATTAAGCTTACTCGCAGCAAACCCTACAAATGCATATGCTGAAAACCTTACAACCTCTTCGGATGAAAGGGTAATAAAGAAGCACCCTCGCCAGAAGAATCAAAAAGCACTTCTCCGAAAAAACGCCTCACAACCTTCTGAAGAAGCGTCTGAAACTCCCCTTGAAAGCTCCTCTGGGTCGCTTAGCAACACAGCTCCTGAAAGTGAGACTCAGCACCAGAGCGCTCAAAACAACCAAAGCAACACTTCAGGAAACGCCCCTGTTTCAAATAGCCCCGAAGCAACAACCGATAACAAATCCTTAATTGATGCTTCAAATACAGGATCATCAACAGAAGAGCATTCAAACCGAAATGCTAAAGAATTCAATGCTAACGAGTATGTAAAAAACTTTAAGCTCACTCTCGAAAGTGGCGATATCACCAAATCGTACAATCTCTCGAACGGTGAACATATTGATATCACCAACGACTTTCCTGATGGGTTATCACGCAGTACTACCTATGTAGGAGTTATAACCTTAGATATTAAAGCGCTCGCCGAAGCAACCAACGAATACCCTCTTGTACCTGGCGACACTATAACGTGCGATTTTCCCGCTATTCTTCGCCCCAACAGCACTATGACAGGTCGTTTACGTGACGCAAGCGCTGACTGGGATAGTCAGCATAATGGCGTAGGTAATTACATGATCAAAGACGGAAAATTGACCCTTTCTTATGACGAAGGATATATCGTAGAAAAAAGTGGCAAGATCTTAACTTCGTCAATCAAATTTTCTGGAAGCTTTGATACTTCAACGCAAAGCGAAGATACCTTTGATTTCAACCTTACCTTTGGCAGTATTACTATTGGTACCCGATTCACTAAGCTAGAAATTGTACGTAATTTATCTATCGAAAAAACCGGTGAGATTATTTCGGATAATTCGTACCGCAACGGATCAGCACGTATAGACAGTGAAGATAATCTTACCTACACCGTAAAAGTAACTGCTGGCGAAGATAACACTCATACCCTAACCCACGTAAAAGTTACTGATGTCTTCGATAATGACAGCCAGAGTAAAGTAGATTTATCTTCCATGAAATTAGCGGAAGCAACAATCGATGGTGAAAACATCGCACCGCGCTGCGTTCCTGTACTTGACGATCAAAACCGAGTATATGGATGGGATATCGGAAGCCTTCCAGCTGGCGAAAGTGCTTCTCTTACTTTTAAAATAAAAATCAATAAAGAGGGCATTTCAGAAGCAGTAAAGTCTGCAAAAGAAGCCAGCCCGCAAACTTCTGCCGAAATAGCTCGCACAATAAAAAACACGGCCAGCGCAAGCGCCGATTCGGTTCCAGCGGTAACAGACGATTATTCCACAGCGGTAAAAAACACTGTTTCTATTGGAAAATCTACAAGCAATTATGATTCCAAAACACAGTCGCAATATTTTTCCATTACCGTAAGCACACCGAGCGACAACCGCTACACCGAATACAATGTTCCTATCTCTGACTCATCTGAATCGATCTCAGATACAAGGCACCTTGAATACTGTGGCATTTCCGCAATGTCAGTACGTCACGCAGACGGTTCAAGTGAAAACTTAACATGGGATGATTTTTCACAAGGAGGCGGTATTTGGTCGGCAAGTATTCCCGAAATTCGACCTGGCGACACCATTAGCATTAAATCGTTTATCAAGTTTAAAGATTCGTTTTTTGAAACACTAAAAAGTGAAAATGGCGTTGCGGGCGATAACTATATGTTGAATCGAATACGAATAGGCGCTGGCATTACCTCTAAATCTTTTTACGCTAATGATCTCAATTACACTAGCGACTACTCAACTTTAGTCTAACTAAAAATGGCTGTACAAGAATTCCCCCACCATCAATTCCAATGGCACCGTTACTTGGACTATAACTGGTAATGAGACACGCACCCTTGCTAATCCTAAAAATGCAGCTGGTCAGACTATTACCGACACCCTTGGACCAAATCAAGTTTTCGAACAGGGAAATGCTACGGTAACGTTCTACAACCAAGACAACTCCATTGCTGGAAGAGATCTTATCCCTCTTCAAGAAGGAAGCACCTCGTTTAGCTATACCATTCCTGAACAATACGGAACCTGTGGATTTGTTATTACCTATCAATCGAAAATTACCGACTGGGATACTTACGTGGGTCCCGCCAAATCATACACAAATAGCGTATCTGGTTTATGGGATTGGTTCACCAACACCTCAACATCTACCCGTGCCCGTGTTGCCAGTATGTCTAAAAACTTTATAAAGCAAGCCGATGATTGGGCTCAATGGAAAACCGCAATCTATTCCGAGTTGGAAAATGGCGATGTATACACCGATTCTTCTCGTCAAGGGGTTTCGTACCTGTATTTCACTCAGGACGACTTGAATGCGATTACGCCTAAAATCGACAACATCGCTATTGACCCGTCGCTCTACGAACTCGTTCCTACAGCAAGCAACGAAGATGGCAAATATCTTGGCTTCACCCTTACTTTTAAAGGCACTGTTGGCGTTAATGAAAATGGTACCTTCATTAAGCCTTCCAAGAATCACCCTCTAATCATCGAATACAAAACTAAGATGGTAAATCCTCCTTATGAATCTAGCCGTGATTACTACAACGATGCCACTCTGACCGCAGGAGAGGTAACAGACAGTGATTATGATTACTGTCGTAGAGCAAATAAAAAAGAATTAAATAAATCGGTTCGGCTCCGAGCTCTTAACGGAATTATTACTTGGTTCATACAGGCTAATTATTGGGGATATTCTGCACAACCCGATGGCACGTGCCTGGTAACCGACACTCTTCCTGCTGGTACTGATTTCATAAGCGCTGTCAAAATTAACGGAAAAGGAGATTTAGAGGTTCAGAGTGTCACGAAAAACGAAGACGGAACAACCACGCTCATTCTCAAGCTCAGTAATTTAGGGCATGATGAAGTTAATAAAACCCACCTAGCGACAGCAATGGGAACTATGAATTCCATTTTCTCGTAAAGACAAAAATCACCGATGAAGACTACCTTTATGGAACCGAATCAAAGGAATTCCCTTTCACTAATACCGTTACCCTAACCGATCGGTATGGCAACAAAAAAAACGGCAAGTGCCCAGACCAATATCTATCATGCTGCGATGCAAAAGAACATGACCTACAACGAAACCACGGCACCCTATGCTCAATTCTCGATTGAGGTCAACAAAGACAAGTAGATTTGGCGCCTGATAGCGATATGGTCAATGTTGTTGATGTGAGTAGTGACTCATTAGCAGTAGATCCCAACTCTTTTGAAGTGATCAATGCTACTACAGGCGACCCCATTCCCTTTGAAATTGATGCCTCTCAAATGTCAGAAAACAAAATTACCATTAAAGTCCCCGATGAAACCTATGCAAAAATTACCTACAAAGCTCAAGTAATAGGTATGACAGGAAAAACAGTACAAGTAGGAAATACTGCTTACTTCGAAGGTCATGAGCGCACCGTAGGAAGCAATACTATTTCTCAAACTGTACAGGTATTGAAAGCAACTGGACAAGCAGTTAGTGAGCCGATGATCTGGTTTTCTAAGCGCAACGAAGCAGCTGCTGCATTAGGTGGAGCAAAATTCAATCTCTACGCTTACAATAACTCCGGAAACAATGCTGGAGATACCTCATCATGGGAGCTGATAAGAAGCGGGCTTACCTCAACGGGTGACAACGGTAAAGGAATTAAGATTGAATCCCTTAAAATCGGAACTCTCTACAAATTAGTTGAAACATCCGCACCAGATGGTTACGTTCTTAACAGTAATCCATATTATTTCGTGCTCTATAGTGAAGACTCAGAAGAATCTTCTTCAGTTACCTACCCTTCAGATTTGGACACAAACAAAGTATTCCAAGGACCTTCTGGTTCTACCGTAACCGCGTACAATCAACCCTACAGCACCGTAAAATTTGCGAAAATGAGCGATGACGGAACACAGCTAGAGGGCGCTAAGTTAGAAGTTCACCGTGCAGATGGAACACTCGCAACTGACAATAAAAATAATCCAGTCACGATGGTTTCAAATGCTACGGAAGCAAACGAATTTGTTCTCGCACCCGGAGAATATACCCTCGTCGAAACTGAGGCACCAACCGGTTATGATCTTGCTAAAGAAGAGCATTTTGTAGTCACTGGCAATGCTGAACGAACAATAACTGAACACGACAAACCCGTTTCGGTAGTCACCATAACCGACAGCAGTAAAAAACTTCCTTGACCATTACAAAACAATGGAAGGATGCCGATAATATTTTCCTCTCTCGTCCTGAGCAAGTTACTGTTCAGCTTTACGAAGATGACCAACCAGTCGAAAATGGTAAAGCTGTGATCACTCCAGAAGGACCTGATACCATCCTCGGAACCGAAGATGACTGGACGGTAACCTATGAAGATCTAGAAGTAATGAAACAGGGAAAATCTGTTGAATATTCAGTTCGGGAACTAAACCCCTCACCAGGATATGAAGTTTCTTACTCAAAAGACGAAGAGAATTCCTCGAATCTAATCATCACCAATACCCTCGTTGCGCCACCTACTACTATTCCCGTACACAAAGAATGGATTGATGACAACAACGCGAACAATACACGTCCCGAAAGTATCACACTTCATTTATTCGCAAACGGGGTTGATACTGGATTGACCTTAGACCTTAAAGCTGAGGGCCTGATGGTGTGCTTGACACCGAGGATGACTGGACTGGAGAATTCAACAACATCAATCTCTTAAAAAGTGGCGAATTGATTTCTTACACCGTTCGAGAAGACGCTCCGAAAAATTATCGTCTTATCGAAACTCCCCAGATGCCCAATTCAAACGTTACTGCCAAAACAGCAACCTACCTTTATGAGGAAACTCTAGGAGATGATGGCTTCACAATCACAAATCTCTTCGCACCTGAACCTGAACCTGATCCGATTCCAGCACCGGAGCCTAACAACGAGGGGAATCACAGTACCGATAGTCAAGAAAATAAAGAAAAATCTACGGCACTTTCTAAAACAAACGATTCAACTCCCCTCTTTTTGATAGGAGTATTTGGCGCCACTGTCTTAATCGGAGCTTCAGGAACAGCTATCGCCACACGAAAGAGGAAGAGAAATTAAAAAACTAGAGCTACGTATACCCACTTCTAAAAGCAAGGGCTGTGCATACCGCGATGCACAGCCCTTTTTGTTTTGTGTTTTGCGAATTTATTAAAACAACATTTACGAACTTTCGCGAAAGATTCCCCTTTGATAACCGTTCTTTTTAAGGGGGATTCTATAACTCATGTAAGTAAGGTATAGACTGCTGAGCTCCAACTTTGGTTGTTGCAAGAGCAGAAGCTTTAGTGGCAATCTCTAATGATGCTTCGAGTGTCATGCCTCTTGAATATCCCGCAACCAACGCACCTATGTAGGTATCTCCTGCACAAGTAGTATCTATTGCAGATACCTGAGGAGGAACGGACTTAAAGAAATGACCTTGTGACATAACCATCGAGCCGCGTTCTCCAAGCGTAACGGCAACAGTACCAACCCCTGCATGTATCAACTGCTCCATAGCACTGCGAGTAGAATCTTCATCTTCAGGATAGATACCGGTAAGCAATTCGCATTCGCCTTCATTTATTACCACTAAATCCAAGTGGGGCAAAACCCATTCAGGCAATTTCCTTGCTGGAGCAGGATTAATTACGGTATACATGCCGCGTTCATGAGCATTAATTAATGCTTGCATCGCAGTGTCAAAATCGCATTCTAATTGACATAAGAAAACATCTCCGCCTTCAGCAAGAACATCAAGAGCAGCCTTAACTTCATCAAAATCAGTAGAATAATTCGCACCCGAATCGATAGTAATAAAGTTATCACCCTTAACGCGAGTAATAAGAGCCACTCCCGTAGGACACTTCGCCGATCGAGCAATGTGCTCACACTGGACACCCTCCTCAGCAAGAGCGGCAATCATTTGATCACCGAAAGCATCCTCTCCTACTGCGCCAAGCATCACTACCGAAGCACCTAATTTTGAAGCTGCGACCGCCTGGTTGGCACCTTTACCACCGGGATTAGTGATGAATCCACTTCCAATAATGGTTTCGCCAAGCGCGGGCATGTGGTCACTTTCGATGGATAAATCCATATTCAAACTACCGAAAACAATAACTTTGCTCATCGCAAACTCCCTTAAAGTAAGGCCCTTTCACCCAGAAAGCCCCGAAGCCATAAAGACTTCAGGGCAAAACGCAAACTTTCCAAGAACACAACCGATCGCATACCAGTATTAGCTTTTGTCGGCTTCGCTTTCTTTTGGAATTAGGAATGAAACCAACAGCGCTAAACCAAGCAATACTGCTGCGGCAATCATAGACGCAGTATACCCAGCGGAAGCTCCACTAGTCACGGTTACCGCATTCATTGCAGCATATAAAACTGCATAGCTTAAACCTGCTCCTAAGTTAAAGGCACCCGCATTCATACCAGGAAGATAGCCAGGGTTATCTTTTGGCGAAAGCACAATACCTAATCCGTTAAGCATAATGTTCGCAGTACCAGCATAGGCAATACCCAGAACAACAGAAATTACTACTAAAGTTGCAACACTTGGCGAATTTGCGATAAAGACCCCAAATAAAGCACCCAGAATGCTTACCACAAGACCGCCACGTAATACTTTGTGATAACCAAATTTGCTTGCCAAAATACCTGCAATCGGACCGAAGCATAAACCTAACAAGGCGTATGGAGTCAATGTAGCAAATGAAACCACATCTGCACCCAGGTTGACCCCCATTGCTTCATCTTGAGCAATAGCGGGTACGACACCATTCATTACCGCAAACACACCTGTCATGGTAAGAAGCGTAGTAAGCAACAATCCCCAGGTTCTTCTTTGTCGTAAATACACCGTTGAAACCATGGGAGCTTTTTTCTTCTTTTCGATATTCCAAAACGCGACAAAAAACACTGCCGCGACAACAAGCAAAGCAGCAATCATGAGCCAATTAGCATTAGCAAGTTTCTGTATTTCATTCGTCACTAAATACGCAGACAAGAACGCAATGCCCAGTGTAATAACACCAGCCCAGTCCATCTTGGGTGTTTCGTCGGCGTAGCTTTCTTTCGTGAATACTAAAATCAAAACTACCGCAAGAGCCGCAACAACCGCCATGGTAATAAATACCGAACGGAAACCGAAGTTGCCCGCCAACCAACCGCCTAAGATCGCATCAACACCGGCAATACCGCCATTACAGAAGTAAGAATCGCCATTAAGCGCGTATAACGAGCTTCCTGGGTCACCTGTGCATGAAGCATAATCAAACACATAGGAACGACAGGACCGGCAACGCCTTGCATTACGCGTCCGATGAGCAATACGGTCACGTTAGGAGCAAGTGCGCTGATAACACAACCAACTCCCGTAATAATCAACATGCCCGAAAGCACCTTTTTGCGACCAACCAAGTCTGCTAAACGAGGAAGGAATAGGGAAAAAAGTGCCGCGGCAGTAAAGAACACCGTTTGGGTATTTCCAATTTCCACTGCGGTCGTATTGAGCTCGACTTCCATCGCAACAAGGGCTGGAGAGAGCATAGAAGCATTGAGCTGAAAAGCGAAAATAGCGACAAGAAGTGCTGCCATCAACGCAACAATAGACTTACCGCCTTCATCAAGCATCTTTTCTTTAGTAGTTGACATTAATAGTTAACCAATCCTTTCAATTGCTTCAGTTACTAAATCCCAAAACTTATCAAAGTCCAACTTTGTAGCAACTTGAGTGTTGCATTCATCAGCCGAGGGCTCAGGACCACGTAAGTCAGCCACGGTCATTCCTAAAGTAAGCTCACTGTGAATTTCAACATCTAAGGGACAACGACGTGTCTGCACCACCGAAGGATCAATAAGGTAGGCTACCGTGCAAGGATCATGCACAGGAGGATCCACAAAGTCTTGATTATCTTTGTAAGTCTGACGGAAGAAATCCATTAAGCCACTCACAAACTGCGCCAATGGAGTGCCAATTTCCTCTATGCGCTTCTGCACTTGTGGGGTGCATAACGCTGATGCGTAAGATCAAGACCAACCATAGTTAATGGCCAAGATTCATTGAAAACAATATGTGCAGCCTCTGGGTCAACCTTAATATTGAACTCCGCAACTGCACTCCAATTGGCCTCATGGTACCCGCCACCCATAAGAACAACTTCTTTAACACGATCGACAATTTTAGGTTCTAGGCGACACGCATAGCAATGTTAGTCAAAGGGCCTGTTGGCACCAGCGTTATAGTGCCTGGTTCAGATTCCATGATGGTTTTAATGAGGTAATTAACTGCATGCATATCCTCTAACGGACGAGTCGGTTCTGGCAGCTCTACCCCGTCAAGACCGCTTTCGCCGTGAATAGAAGCAGCTACTTCTTGTGGGCGAACAATAGGCCTGTCACAGCCAGCATATACAGGAATATCAGTTGTGTGAGCCTTTTCCAAAACGGCTCGAGCATTGTAAGTCACCTTTTCGAGGCTTTGATTGCCTCCGACTGTGGTAACTCCTACCAATTCAATCTCCGGATTACCAAGTGCAAGAAGAATCGCGACCGCATCATCATGTCCTGGATCGCAATCAAGGATTATTTTTTAGCCACGTTTATCCCCCCTTCTTTTTCCTATACGTTTGGTTGTGAAACACGAGCTTCATGACCAACAGCAAACTTTAACGTATTGTTTACAACAGAGGAATACTAAATTCTGCTAATTTATAGGATTTTCAAGCCCTCTCGTTTACGCCCAAGCAAAGGAAAGAAAG
>ENA-OQDF01000063-OQDF01000063.1-human-gut-metagenome-genome-assembly--contig:-NODE-63-length-32975-cov-2.497625_pt1 | contig 32975 bp, 41 predicted proteins | sample MGYA00242769_ERZ504597 | MGnify/ENA primary metagenome ERZ504597 (study PRJEB26092, sample SAMD00036305) | human gut metagenome | host: Homo sapiens | study: EMG produced TPA metagenomics assembly of...
TTCCGACTGTATATCACCCGTGAGGAAAGTATCAGTGACTATGGATTTTGCATAAATGCGCGTTACAAGGCTTGAACAGGAACTCTGCACACAAATTTTTCTTCCATTCGTTAAGTTGATGAAGTATAATGAAAAATAAGATAAGTTAATTCTTGGAGGTGTTATTCATGTTTGGTTTTAAGAAAAATGAAAAGCCAACGCTCATTATTGAAGCAAAAGATCTAATGGAAATTATCAAGTCTGATTATGATAATGATATGGCTTTTACTCTTATTGAGTTTTCCTATAATGAGAAAAAATATGTGATGGGTTCCTGTGTTTTACCTGCTAACGCAGAGGAATGTAAAGAAAATATATCTTTTATATTTCAAGACAGAGTTTTTGAAAGTTTTGAGGAATTTCAAACTGCTATTATTATAGATAATAAAAACATCTTACAATTAGAAAAACCCCTTGAAATTTTAAGAGCAGGAATTATTGATAATGAGCCTATGCTGAAAACGCCATGGGGAGATAAAAGATTAGCTGATAAAGCTGTTAATAAATAGCGTGTCGCTTTGAAAGGAGTACAAATTTATGGCATTATTGATGTTTAGAACTTTTGGAGTGATTATAGTATCATTTATAGTCTTAATTATGTATGTTTTGCATAGAAAGAAAAATGGGAAGTTTATAAAACGAAAGGCTGTCAATGAAGAAGAAAAAATAAAATATCAAAAATGGGAAAAAATAATCAATGTGATGGCAGTTGTTGGGTTATTGATTCTCGGTATATTTATAACTGTTCCTTGTTGCTTGGATATACCTTATTTACTATCTAACAATTTAGTTGAAGTTACCGGAGAAGTTACACAAGGTGCAATGTCAGGAGAAAACTCTAATAGTGAAAGAAGAATACATATTAGAGATGAGAAAACTGGAGAAGAACATTCATTAAAATATTGGGGAACAGGTAGCGATTTAGGAGATAAGATAACTGTAAGGTATTTACCACACACAGAATATGGTATGTAGTTGAATAGAATAAAAATAAATATCCTATTTTGTTTTGGGAAATTTGTAGATTACCTGTAATCTGCCACAACTGAATATGACCGTCAAGGTCAGATGAAGAAACCGATGTATTGAGCGTAAAGCGATCATGCGTCGGTTTTCTTTTTTGCAAAATAGTCCGGTGGACTGTTTTGTAAAACCGAAGGAACTGACAGAGCTTGAGACGGGGCGAAGTCAGTTTGTTCGAGCGGGAGTACAGAGGGTGCAACCCTTTGTGCATGGGTACAGGGAATGCAATATCCCTGTGCAGGTCAAGGGCGGCAGCCTTGCCCAGTTAAGTGGCGTTTCGCCACTTAATACTGGGTATTACTTGACGCAGAAAGTCGCAAGGAATCAGCTTCGCTGCCCTTCTCCCCTGTCGGGGAAATCAAAAAGAAAAGGAGGAATTCATGTGAAATTAACAAGGCACAATGGACGAGCCGGAAAGAATGGCGTTTATAATCCGAAGCACAATGACCGCAGCTTTGACATTGCCAACAGCGAACACATTGACGAAAAACGAGCCAAACAAAATCTCTATTGGGACTGTTACAATGGCTTCCGCAATTTCAAAAATCCCGAAAAGGAAAATGAGCTGTCTGCCACTTTTGAAGATGTGGAACAGCTTTTTATCGTCAGAGGTATCGTGATTTTGTAACAGGACAGAATGAAAGAAATGTGAAGAACCGACACCCTGAAAGAAATAAGGAAACCGGAGATTTACTCAAAAGCAAAAAGACCTGTCCAGAGGAAACGGTCTATCAGATTGGAACACTTGATAATCATGTTCCACCGGAATTGCTCATTGAGATCGTCACAGAATTTATGGAAATCGTAAATGAGCGTTTCGGCTCTCATGTCCATATCCTGAATTGGGCGCTGCACTTGGATGAAAGCACCCCTCATATTCACGAGCGTCATGTGTTCGATTGTGAAAATCAATATGGGGAGATTGCCCCACAACAGGAAAAGGCTTTGGCAGCACTGGGGTTTGAACTGCCGGAACCAGAGAAGCCTGTCGGAAGAAAAAATAACCGCAAGATGACTTTCGATTCAGCTTGCCGAGTGCTGCTGTTTGATGTGGCGAAAAAGCATGGCTTACAACTGGAAGAAGAACCGGAATATGGTGGTCGTGCATATCTGGAAAAACAGGACTATATTCTTTTCAAGCAAAAGGAGCAACTGACAGCACAGGAGCAAAAATTGGAAGAACTCACAATAAAGATTGAAGATGTGGAAGCTCTGGTGGATGAGGTTGCCGATATTGCCTATGACAAGGCGGTTGAGGTCGTTGCTGATACTGTGAAACTGGAAACGCACAAGGAGGATATTAAGCTGGTGGAGCAGTCTAAGGCATGGGTTCTCTCCCCTGAGCGTAAGGCTTCAAAGAAAGAAGTTGAGTATGCAGTGAAACGATTGGATGGCGTGATTGCCAGAATCACAAACGCTATGAAATCAACCATTCAGAAAATCCAAACTACGCTGATGAAACCGGAGGTCAAAAAAGCCGGAACGGAGCAAATCAAGAAGAAAGCCAAAAGTTCCATTATAGAGCAGTTGAGCCGCAAGAAGAAAGAAATTGCAGAGCGTGAAGTCAGCCGGACAATTCCGGCGAAAAGCAAAAAACAGGATATGGAACTCTAAGGCACTTGCTGTTTTCACTTTGAAAATGACAGGTGCTTTTGCTTTAGGGAGCAAGAAAATATCTTCCATTCTTTAGGTTGATGAAGTATAATGGAGATACACTATTTGAGAATCTTAAAGAGGTAACGGCTATCATGAAAAAATTATTAACATTGGTGTTACTTGTTTCACTATGCTTAAGCGGTTGTGCATTAGGGAACAATGTATCGGATATATTAAAGATATGTTAAAAGATTTTTTGCCAATAGAAAACAGTGATGATTGGATAATGTCGATATTAAGCAACAATATTAAGGTCGATAAAGATGGTGAAGAAACGTTAGAAATTTGTGGAGTAATGGGATAGGAGACCAGCTATGAATATTAAAGAACTTGTACTAGTAATCAGCATTCTTTTATCCATAAGAATAGCTGAATACGCTATGAAAAAATATAAGGAACAGAAAGACGTTGAGGTAACAAAAAAGCAGAAATCCAGAAAGCAGACAAAAAAATATATAATTACAGCACCCAGCATCTTGAAGTAGGATTACCATGCGGAATATTTTTTGGTTGTACAACTATTGCTTTTATTTTAAGTCAGATCTTCAAATGGGAATTTGTACAACAGATAGAAAATTGTTATTTTATGTTGATTTGTTTGTTGGTATCTATAGGATTTACAGTATTAGGAATTGTTCTGACATTATATGGATACATATGGAAGATAGAATATGACACACAAGAGATTATCTACCGTTCTGCATTAGGAATTACAAGGAAATATAGAATTGAAGATATTACAAGATGCGTAGGAAAGAGAAGAAATCAATATCGCTTTTATCAAGGGGAGAAAAAGATATTCCAGTATGAAATGGATGCAGAAGGAGATGTTTATGATTTACTAATTATTTTGAAAAAAAGGGGGATAGATGAAGAAGAATTGATTCCATCTACGAAAGAGCACTGCATCGTAGAGCCAATGATTATCCGGAAAATATTGCCTATCATAGGTTTCTGCATTTATACTTTTTTTACAATTGTATTATTTTTGACTCGAGATGGGAAAATTTGGATGTATCTGTTGCTGGGAGTGATAGATTTACTGTTGCTTTATTACAGCGGTGTCTATTGGTATGATCAACTGGAAGTACAAGACAAACTTTATAAGAAAGATTTTCTAAAGAAAATGCGGACAGTTGAATTTAAAGAGATTACAAAGGTTGAGCAACACAAAAGTATAATAGAAAAGGAGTACATAATTATTTATGTAAAAGGAGAAAAACCAATAAAAATAGACAGATATAATGAAAATGTAGAAGTTTTGCTAATGAGATTAAAGGATGAAAAAATATCTGTAATGTGATTGATAAATAATGTGGAAGATTAGGATAAAGAAGAAGCAGTACTTATTCGGATAAAAAAGGAAAGCGGAGAACACCAGATCTCTTACTGGTACAATTTTCCAGTATTGAAACGTATATTGGTTCAGCATTTGGTGGTGCATTAGGTGGAATTTTGGGAGCACCTTCAGCTATAGGAAAAGTAGGTACAACTATAGGCGCTTCTGAAAAGATACTAAATTTTTTTATCAAAGCCCTTTATTATTGGAGGGATTTCAAGTGGAACATCAACATTAGTTGGGGAAAGTCTTGAAACGATGACAGGAACAAATAAAAGGGGAATAGAACAAATCGGCTTGGATGTACTTGAAGATTTGATTTTAGGAGGTATCTTAGGCGGTATAGGATCAAAATAAAATAAAGGATTAAATGCAGGAAGAAATAACTATCAAGCAATTTTTGCAGGAGGAATAACAAGGCTTGTTAATGGGACAGGTGCAATGCATCTTAAAACATTATTAAAAGGATATATTGCACAATTAGTTGAATCGATAAGAGATGGAGTAGCAGGAGAGATATATGATTATATAAAAACAGAATTATTTGGTTGTGGGGAGGCATAAAATGGAATTTAGTATTTTTAGACTTGAAATAAGAGGGATATTGTTTGGAATAGCAGTATTATGTTATATAGTGTATTGTATAAAAAAGAAAGTTTTTATTTGCACTTTTTTAAGAAAAAAGTGTTGTAGAGCAATATAAATATAACGGTAGAAATGATATTAAATTACTTAGAGGTGCTAATTTAATGTTATTAATAACGGTAATTTTTATTTTAGTATATATAATGAAAATTATTTTTGATATTCCGTACATAATTAATAAAGAATATTTTTACATTAAAGGCTATACTATTGAACAAAGTCATGGTGGTGCGGATGTTTCTCATGAACGTAGAAGCATTTTTGTAAAGGATGAAGATACAGGAAAAGTATTTGAAATTACGGTTTTTTCAGAATACATTGATGAAAACGATTTTTTAGAAGTTGAATTTTTGCCACATACCAAATATGGAGCAATTATTTCGAGAGAAAAATCGAGATGATTAGGTTAATTGGAAGTTACCATACGAGGAGAAAATGCTATGACAATATCTGATTTCAAGAAAGACACAAGCCTGACAAGTATACCGGAAAACAGCAGCAATCTTACAAACTTAGATTTAGAACCTGTAATCGCCTATGGCAGACTGCGTGCATTATTTGGAGAACCCAATTATGAAACACAGAATTTTGAAGACGCTTACTCTTATATTCTATTTGTTGAGTCGGAGTCTTCTGAAAAAATTTACTTGGAAGTGTATGAGGGAAGCAGCGGACCAGCGATTGGTGGTCTGAACAATGCTGAGAGTTTGCAAGCTGCTGAAACTCTGAAGAAATTGATAGAGGAATCAGAAGAAGTGGCAGATTATCAGTATGAGGGATACTATTTGGATTTAGATTCAAAAATCACTATGGGTATCAAAGATGGCGTGCCTTATTATAACGAGGAATTTTGTGAGGAAATTCCCGATTTTCAGTAATTAGACGAAATAATTATCATTTAGAAGAAGCAGGAAATCTGAAAAGGTCTCCTGCTTTTTTGCACCCCAAATTGAATATGGAACTCTAAAGCACTTGCTGTTTTCACTTTGAAAATGACAGGTGCTTTTGCTTTAGGGAGGGTAAGTTTGTCAGAAAACTAAGTTAAAAATATTTCACTTTTGCTATTGACATTTGTATATCTGAGTGATATATTTATAACATTGGAGGAAGAAACATGAATAAAAAAGTATCTTTAAGAGAAATTGTTGGAACAAAAATAATCTACGCAATCATTCTTGCATCTTACTACTGGATGTGGGCAAGAACGGATTGGAAAGACTGGTATCTAACTTTACAGCTTGTACTTGGTTGTTTCCTTGCTGCTTTTTTGCATTTCAGCAAATGAGAATTAAGAAATACAAAAAGGAAGGAATTGATGAAATGGCAGAGCGAAACTTGAAACGATGTGATTCATTTTGCTTGAAGGTTTTTGTCGCTGTTATGGTTGTAGTTGCCTGGGGATGTGCTGTTTTGGGTCATGTTGATGCTATCAATATGGGAGTAGTTGGGTGGATTATAGTTTTAACTATTTTGATTTTATCTATTATTAGAACATTGATGTTTGTGATTATAGATAGCAAGGGGGTATGATATGGCTCTTGTTACAAAAATTAAAGAATATCGTGAGCAGGCAGGATATAAGCAAAGCGAACTTGCAGAGCTTGTTGGTGCGAGACGAGAAACGATAGTTCACCTTGAAAATGGCAGATATATCCGTCTCTTAAATTAGCCATGGATATTGCAAAAGTATTTCATGTTACAGTGGAGGAGTTATTTGAATTTGTAGAAGATGAGAAATAAAATTTAGACATCTTCTTACTAATAAATCTTCACAGCTTTACTAAGCAGGAAATCCGAAAAGGTCTCCTGCTTTTTGCACCCAAAATTGAATATGGAACTCTAAGGCACTTGCTGTTTTCGTTTTGAAAATGACAGGTGCTTTTTTCGTTTCAGGAAAGGAGTCACATGAATGTATTTGAAGTTGTAAAAGAAAATGTTACTGCCCGACAAGCCGCAGAAGCCTATGGCTTGAAAGTGGGTCGCACAGGTATGGCGTGCTGTCCGTTTCACTCGGATAAGTCCCCCAGTATGAGCTGGATGAACGCTATTACTGTTTTGGCTGCGGAGCAACCGGAGACGCTGTTGATCTGACAGCGAAGCTATTCGGTATCGGGCTGAGGGAAGCTGCTGTCAAACTTGCTGAAGATTTTGGTCTTAACTATGACAGACGACAAAAGCCCAGTATTCACCCTCGTATTCGTGAGCCGACACCGGAACAGAAGTATCAAAAAGAAGAAAATCATTGCTACAAGGTGCTGACGGATTATTTTCATCTTCTTAGAGAATGGGAAAAGAAATACGCTCCTAAACAGCCGGATGAGGAATGGAATCCCCTGTTTGCAGAAGCACTGTATAAGAAGAACTATATCGAATATCTACTTGATATTCTTCTGTATGGTTCATTGGAGGAACGAAAAGCACTTGTGGCAGAACAGAGAAAGGAGGTGTTAAAACTTGAACAGCGAATTGCAGAACTGTCAGCAGACAGAACCATGCACAGTAGAAGAAATCCGAAACAGCTTAGAGCAGAGCGAGAAAGGTAAGTTTATAATACTGCCGCAAATTATAAGCGTGTTCTGCAATATGACCCACTTTTGAAAGGGGCTATCCGAAAAAATCTTCTGACCGAAAGAATCGACATTGTGAAGCCCCTCGGCTGGTATCGTGACAGCCCGACATTGACGGATGTGGATGTGAAATATCTGCTCCTATATTTTGAAGAAAACTATGGATTGACCGTAGAGAAGAAAATCATAGACGCAGTTGCGGTTATTGCCAATGAAAATCGTTACCACCCTGTCTGTGATTTTCTCAATGCCCTGCAATGGGACGGAACAGAACGCATACGCTTCTGTCTGCACCGCTTTCTCGGTTCTGATACAGATGATTACACCTATGAAGCATTGAAGTTGTTTCTGCTGGGTGCTATCTCACAAGCTTTTAAGCCGGGGTGCAAATTTGAGGTTATGCTCTGTCTTGTGGGCGGTCAGGGAGCCGGAAGTCCTCTTTCTTCCGTTTGCTTGCGGTCAATGATGACTGGTTCTCTGATGACTTGAAAAAGCTGGATGATGATAATGTGTACCGCAAAATGCAGGGGCATTGGATTATTGAAATGTCGGAAATGATTGCAACCGCCAACGCTAAGAGCATTGAAGAAATCAAGTCCTTTCTGAGCCGCCAAAAGGAAACCTATAAGATACCCTATGAAACACATCCGGCAGACAGAAAAAGACAATGTGTGTTTGGAGGTTCTTCTAATACCCTTGACTTTCTTCCCCTTGACCGAACAGGCAACCGCCGCTTCGTTCCGGTTATGGTCTATCCTGAAAGGGCTGAGGTTCATATTTTGGCAGATGAACAGGCTTCCAGAGAGTATATCAATCAGATGTGGGCAGAAGCTATGGAGATTTACAGAAGTGGCAATTTCGTCTGAGATTCAGTCCGGCTATGAACGCTTATCTGAAAGCCCACCAAAAGGACTTTATGCCGGAGGACACAAAGGCAGGACAGATTTTAGACTATTTGGAACGCTATTCCGGCAGCATAGTCTGCTCTAAGCAGCTTTACAAGGAAGCACTGGGGCATGATTATGACGAACCGAAACAATGGGAGCTGCGAGAGATCAACGACATTATGAATAACGCTGTCACAGGCTGGAGGGCGTTTAGCAATCCGAGGTATTTTCCAGAGCCTTACCGCAGACAAAAAGGCTGGGAGCGTATCAGGAACGACAACGAGCCTGACAACAGCATGGATGGTTTTCAAGAAATCCCGACAGAGGAAATGGAACAGTTAGGGCTTCCGGAAGAATGGTTGAAGCAAAAATAAAAGCCAGTTGTCGCTTCGGTTGTCGAGCCGGTTGTCGGTCTGGTTGTCGGGCAAAAATCCCGAAAGCTTGATATTGCGGCACTTTTCCCTCTCTGACAACCATGACAACCAATATTATAAAGAAAAAGGAAATAGTAAAAAGATAGTATCGCCCGATAAAGAAAAAAGGTTTTCTGATGTGAAATTTCCGGTGGAACGATAACAAATAATTACAGTGGAACAGGAGAGAATGAAGAAGAAAATGCAATCGTCTTGATGGGGTGGGATCCGAATCTGACTGAAAAACCGGTTTCGCAGATCTGTATCTTAGACGCAGTCCGAAAATAACGGGAAGCGTAACACTTGCCGATGATTATTGTGCTACAGACAGCAAAAATTATAGTCCGCTTATTTATGTGGATGATTCATTTAAGGTAAACAAACCTATTTTAATAGGTCCTATATATGGTGACGATCCAGATACGCCAGCAGTTATATATGCTAATGAATCTATAGCCGGGAATTATCAGTCACACTTTTGTTCTAAAGAAGGCAGTAACAGGGAGCTGGTAAAAAAGGAGCAACTTAAAATGGGTAGTTAAAGTTAATGTTAGATTGAGGGCTTTTGCTGACATTACTGATTTTCCTAAGCTTAATCCAGAAAAAAGTATTTATCTTATAAAGGGAGAAAAAGTGAGTCCCAAAGATATTCCTGAAGCGGCAGTGATACTTGGTTACGAAAGAACTGGATGGCGCAATGAAAGTGGCAATACTACCTGGGATCCTGATTCTGAGATCACAGACAATATAATAATACGGGAAGTATGGGCTCTGGTAAAGCCAATAGTCCAAGTTTCAGCGGATAAAGAAAAAGGCTGTCCGTCTTCTAAAATTGTTTTAACGGCAAAGGCAACGCATGTGCTTGACGATAAAGGCATTACGTACAGCTATCAATGGTATAAAGATAATCAGACTCTGGATGGTCAGACAGGAGGAACTCTTGCAGTCTCTGAGGCGGGAACCTATAAGGTGGAGGTAACAGCTACAAGTCAAGCAAGAGCGACATCTAAAGAAACAGCATCTATTGTAATTCCTGCGTTTGAACATTCTTATTCCTGGCAGTCTGATAAAACAAATCACTGGAAGCACTGCAGCATTGGAAATGAGGATACAGCACAGGAAGCACATCAATTTGATGGCTGGACAGTAATAAAGCAGGCATCAATCGGAGTGGAAGGAGAGAAGGAAAGAACCTGTAAGGTTTGTGGATACAAAGAAACGGCAACAATCCCGGCAATCTATATCCCAAGTTACCCGGTAACAGGTATCAAGGTATCTCAGGACACCCTTATGCTTACAAAGAAGGACGAGACTGCACAGCTTTCCGCTGAGGTAATTCCATCTTATGCAGACAATACACGGGTAACCTGGAAGTCCAGTGATGAAAATGTGGCAACTGTAGATGAGAAGGGTAAAGTAACCGCAGTTGGAAATGGAACAGCTACAATCACAGCCACATCCGTAAGCGGAAATTATACCGCAACTGTAGCCGTAACCGTAAAGATTCCTGTAGAAATTGAGAAGATCTCGATTGAAGCAGAGAAGGAAACACTGACGAAGATTGGTGAATCCACAGAACTGAAAGTTAAGATCGAACCTGAGAACGCGGATGCCCAGAAGCTGATCTGGAAGTCTGACAATGAAATGATCGCTGCTGTAGATGAGAATGGTAAAGTAACAGCAATCGGAAATGGAACGGCAATAATTACAGTAACGACAGAAGATGGAAAAACACAGCTTCAATAACAATCACAGTGAAGATCCCTGATGAGCCTGTAATTAACAAAACAAAAGGGTTCGGACGCTTAAAAGTCCGTTCTGTAAACCAGACGAAAACTTCCATAACCTTAGAATGGAGTAAACTTGATGGTGTGGACGGATATTTGATATATGGAAACCGCTGCAATACAAGTACAAAGACATACAAATACAAAAAGCTTGCCACTATTACAAACGGACGTACATGGACACATAAAAACCTGAAGAAAGGCACTTTCTATAAATATATCGTAAAAGCATATAGGATAGTAGATGGCAAAAAGGTAGTGACAGATACATCTGCCTCCATACATGTGATCACACAGGGCGGCAAATACGGAATTGCAAAATCTGTTTCCGTAACTAAGATCGGAAACAAAAAGAATGTTTCAAAAATAACCCTGAAAAAAGGAAAAACAGCACAGATCACAGCAAAAGAAATAAAAAAGGACAAAAAGATCAGACACCACAGAAATCTCTGCTATGAAAGCAGCAATACAGCAGTAGCCACTGTTACTCCGGAGGGGCTTCTCCAGGCAGTTGGTAAGGGGACCTGTACGATATGGGTATATGCACAAAACGGTGTATATGCGGCACTGACGGTTACTGTGAATGATAAAACATGATATCATCTGAATATATATGCGGCCACCAGTTAATCCGGTGGCCGTATGTTTCATATAAGCAGATGGCAGGAAAATTATTTCCGCAGTTTTGCTTCATCCAGCAAGTTTAGTTTTTTTGCTGAAAGTACAAGCTCTGTCTGCAGAAACGCAAGATTGCAGGCTGTTAAAAATGCATCCATAAGTAACTCTATACTGATCACTAATGCAATTCCTGCAGAAGGGATACCTAATTGTGTAAATAAAATGGTATAACAGGATAAACCTCCGCCGGGGATTGGCGGTGTTGCAATTGCCAGAATCGTACTGGTTATAATGGAGGTTATGATCCAGACGATGGTTATCTCTGTGCCAAAGCTCTGACCAATACATAGGGATACAATAAAAAACTGAATCGCCACACCTGGCATAAAAATGATTTGTCCGATAGAAACACCAAAGTTAATTAACTTTTATCTATGAATAGATAAGGCTAAGTTTGAACGATACCGAAAAAGATATTCCCCTTATGGTACCGTTGCCAGCCTTTATCTATGGGCAATCGCAGGAGGTGCGATTCCTGAGCTTACTGATCCTGCACCAGCGAAGAAAAAATAAAGATAGAACAGAAGGAATAAACTTATGGAATAAGCTTTATCACAGGGCAGATGATGCAATGTTCACGGTATTCTATTTTCCACAGATTACAAAACCGAAAGAAAAATATGTTAAACTAAAGAAAATGCCAGAGGAGGAAATGCCTTATGATAAGAAAACAACTCTTAATCGGAATACTGGCAGCTATGACTGTCGCACTGCCAGCTGTCGGCATATATGCCGGTTCCGCAGAAGCCAGTGAAATCCAAAGCAGCAATGAAGACACGGTGTCCGGTAATAAAGGAGCCAGTATCGACAAAGCCGTGACATTACAGAATTCCGTAAAAATGACAGACCAAATCTCTGCGGCAGTCAATGGAGAAAATATTATGTTCAGTCCCACAAGTCTTAATTTTGCGCTGGGCATGATCGCAGAAGGTGCAAAAGGAGAGACAAAAGAAGTTCTATGTAATTACCTGGGAACCGATGATTTTGCATCCTATGCAAAGGAATATCTGAACAAGATTAAAGAATATAATACTGAAGATGAGAGTTACGGATATAAGTCAAAATTAAAGATTGCAGATGCAGTCTGGGTGGATAATAATCTGACATTACAGGAAGAATTTAAAAATTCAGTAACGAACGGTTTTGGGGCTGAAAGTGGAAAATGTAGATTTTTCCGCTGCAGAGAAAACATGCGGTATCATTAATTCCTGGTGTGACAAAAATACGGAAGGGCTGATCCCGAAAATCATAACCCCGGATCTGATCAATGATACTACCGGACTGTGCTTAACTAATTCACTATATTTTGAGTCTGGATGGAGTGGAGAACCCTGGAATGTTTCTGATACAGAAGAGAAGTTTGGAAACAATGAAAAGACAAAATACATGACCTGTGCCGGAGACAGGTATTATGAAAATGATAAGGCAACAGCATTTGACAGGGAGTATGCAAATGGATTGAGTTTTGTCGGAATCCTGCCTGTCGATGAAGGCGATTTTACACTTGAGGATCTGGATATTGGTGGACTTCTGAAATCTCAGCCAGAGTATGACGAAGTACAATGTAAGATGCCAAAACTTGATTTTGAGACTACCGTCATCCTAAATGACATACTCTCAACCTGGGGCTTGATAATATATTTTCCAGCAACGCTGATTTCTCCGGTATTGCAGACAAAAATGTAAATGTAGATACGATACTGCAGAAAACAAAACTGGAACTGGATGAAAACGGCACGAAAGCAGCAGCAGTGACAGCAGTTATCATGGAATGTATGTCAGCTGTAGAGGAGAAAGAACCAGTTATCAAAAATGTGGAACTCACTCGTCCTTTTGCCTTCCTGATCTATGACAGGAGCAATGACGAAATACTGTTTATGGGAAAAGTAATGACAGTTTCCTGATGAAAAGGGGATGCCATGCGTGGCATCCCTCTTCATGAATTATTTTTTTTCTCAAAATAAACAAAACGGTCAATTGCATCCAGAATAGGGGGTGGAATTTAAGTTTCATTTTAGGGATAGAATAAATGTTTATACTCTATCTTGCATCTTCTATTTATTCATGTTAAAATCTTAAGATGTCAAAAATACAATATATATGAGATAAAAAAACAGTAGTGAGCTGTTATGAAGATAGGAGATAACAATTAAATGGCAATGAGTCCGATGATGCAGGAATACTGCAAGACAAAGGAACAATATAAAGACTGCATTTTATTCTACCGTCTGGGAGATTTTTATGAAATGTTTTTGATGATGCATTACTTGTCACCAGGGAACTGGAGATTACCCTTACAGGAAAGGACTGCGGATTAGAGGAGAGGGCACCCATGTGTGGTGTCCCTTATCATGCTGCGGAGACTTATATTAATCGTCTGATCGAGAGAGGACATAAGGTAGCAATCTGTGAGCAGGTAGAGGATCCTAAAAAAGCCAAAGGACTGGTAAAGCGTGAGGTTGTAAGGATCGTAACCCCAGGAACCACACTGGATGCTGCTGCTCTTGATGAGACAAAGAATAATTACCTGATGTCTATTGTGTCTATGGAAGAACATTTCGGATGCGCTATTGCAGACATTACAACAGGTGACTGTTTCCTTACTGAGGTGGACAAACCTCAGAAACTTCTTGATGAGATTAATAAATTTGTTCCTGCAGAGATTATCTGTAATGATTCTTTTTATATGTCTAATATAGATACAGATGACTTGCAGAACCGTCTTGGGATTTGTGTTTTTTCATTGGATTCCTGGTATTTCGATGACGAGTTGTGCCGCCGCACACTAAAAGAACATTTTCATGTAGGTTCTCTGGAGGGACTGGGCGTTGGTGATTATGACTGCGGGATCATTGCAGCAGGAGCACTTTTCCTTTATCTGAAGGAAACACAGAAAACCGCGCTGTCCCATATGGCGACGATCCGTCCGTATGCAGCAGAAAAGTATATGCTGATCGACAGCTCCAGCCGCAGGAATCTTGAACTTGTAGAAACATTACGTGAAAAACAGAAAAGAGGTTCTCTTCTCTGGGTACTGGATAAGACAAAGACTGCCATGGGTGCCAGAACACTTCGCAGTTATGTAGAACAGCCATTGATCGACAGAGATGAGATCGAGGAACGTCTTGAGGCGTTGGAAGAGTTAAATAAAAATGGAATGCTTCGCGACGAGATCAGGGAATATCTGGGACCTGTCTATGATCTGGAACGACTGATCAGCCGTATCAGTTATAAGTCAGCTAATCCGCGGGATCTGATCGCTTTTGCTTCTTCACTGGAAATGCTTCCATATATAAAACAGGTATTAAAAGAATTTAAGACTCCCCTGCTTCAGAAAATTTATGAAGATATGGACTCTCTGGAAGATGTAACAGATCTGATTAAACGTGCCATCGTGGAAGATCCGCCTCTTGCACAGAAGGATGGCGGTATTATCAAAGAAGGTTATAATGAAGATGTAGATAAATTCCGCCGTTCCAGAACAGATGGCAAAAAATGGCTTTCCGAACTGGAAGCAAGGGAACGTGAGCGTACCGGTATCAAGACAATGAAGATTAAATATAATCGTGTATTTGGTTATTCACTGGAGGTTACCAATACATTTAAAGACCAGGTACCTGACAACTATATTCGTAAGCAGACACTTTCTAATGCAGAACGTTATATTACACAGGAATTGAAGGAATTGGAAGATTTAATCCTTGGTGCAGAGGACAAGCTTTATGCGCTGGAATATGAATTATTCTGTAATGTGCGTGATACTGTCGGTAAAGAGGTTGTGCGTATTCAGAAAACAGCCAAGGCAGTAGCCGCATTAGATGTGTTTGCTTCTCTTGCACTGGTTGCAGAACGAAATCATTTTGTGCGTCCAAAAACAAACACAACAGGTGTGATTGACATCAAGAATGGCCGTCATCCGGTTGTAGAGCAGATGATAGAGAACGACATGTTTATTGCAAATGATACATATCTGGACAACCATAAAAAAAGGGTATCCATTATCACAGGTCCAAATATGGCAGGTAAGTCTACATATATGAGACAGACTGCCCTGATCGTACTGATGGCACAGATCGGAAGCTTTGTCCCTGCTGAAAAAGCAAATATCGGAATTGTTGACAGAATCTTTACACGTGTGGGTGCATCGGATGATCTGGCAAGCGGTCAGAGTACCTTTATGGTGGAAATGACAGAGGTTGCGAATATTCTGAGAAATGCCACTTCCAGAAGTCTTCTGATCCTGGACGAGATCGGACGTGGTACCAGTACATTTGACGGTCTTGCAATTGCATGGGCAGTGATCGAGCATATCAGCAATACAAAGCTCTGTGGCGCCAAAACATTATTTGCCACTCATTACCATGAGCTTACTGAACTGGAGGGCAAGATTCCGGGAGTCAATAACTACTGTATCGCTGTCAAGGAAAAAGGGGACGATATTGTATTTCTGCGTAAGATTGTCCAGGGCGGCGCAGACAAAGTTATGGTATCCAGGTTGCCAAGCTTGCCGGTGTTCCGGATTCTGTGATCCAGAGAGCAAAGGAACTGGTGGAGGAGCTCAGTGATGCGGATATTACGGCAGCAGTAAAGGATTTAACCACGACGAAAAAGAAGAAGCCGGTATATGATCAGATGGATATGGCACAGATGTCCCTGTTTGATACCGTTAAAGATGATGACATCATAGAAGAAATCAAGGGTCTTGATATGGGAAACATGACTCCTATCGAGGCAATGAACACACTTTATAACCTGCAAAACAAGATTAAGAACAGATGGTGATAAAAGTTGAGAAAAATTGCAGTATTAGACCAGCAGACCATAGATAAGATCGCTGCCGGTGAGGTAGTGGAACGTCCGTCCTCCATTGTGAAGGAGCTTGTGGAGAATGCAATTGATGCAGGAGCAACTGCTGTAACAGTGGAGATCACAGACGGCGGCAAAAGATGATACGTATCACAGATAATGGCGGGGGTATGGAAAGAGATCAGGTACCCCTGGCATTTTTGCGTCATGCCACCAGTAAGATTGAGAAGGTTGAGGATCTGGAACACATTGCGTCTCTTGGATTTCGCGGTGAGGCTTTGTCCAGTATTGCCGCTGTTGCACAGGTGGAACTGATCACAAAGACCCCATCTGCATTAAGCGGAGTCCGTTATGTGATCAACGGTGGTGTACAGGAGTCTTTAGAGGATATGGGAGCACCGGAAGGAACTACTTTCCTGGTGAGAAATCTTTTTTACAATACACCTGCTAGAAGCAAGTTCCTGAAATCAGATACTACGGAGGGAAATTATGTCAGCACTTTGATGGAGCAGCTGGCATTGTCCCATCCTGAGATTTCTTTTAAATATATCCAGAATAAACAGGTGAAGCTTCATACTTCCGGAAATTACAATGTGAAAGATGTGATTTATAATATATATGGAAGAGATATCACCAAAGCACTTCTTGAGGTATCCTACGAGAATGATTTCATGAAGATTGAGGGTTTTGTGGGAAAACCGGAGATTTCCAGAGGTAACCGTACCTTTGAGAATTATTATATTAACGGACGTTTTGTAAAGAACCGGATCATTGCAAAGGGGATAGAGGATGCCTATAAGGGTTTTCTCATGCAGCATAAGTTTCCCTTTGTTTCTCTTCATATTCAGATGGAGGGAAATGATCTGGATGTAAATGTGCATCCAAGCAAGATGGAGGTGCGGTTTGCAAGAGGAACAGAAGTTTATGATGCAGTTTACGAGACAGTCCACAAGGCTCTTACCACAAGAGAAATGATCCAGACAGTGCCTTTTGGAAAAGAAGAACCGATTAAAAAGCAGCAGCCTGTGGTAAAACCGTGGGATGTACCGGAGCCATTTGAAACCAGACGTCGGGCTGAAATTCCGGAGTATCGTCCACAGACTGTAAATACAGCTTCCAGGGTTTCTGAGCATACCGCACTACCACGAGGAACTGTTACAATGGCAGAACAGGCAGTGCGTGAACAGCAGATCTATCAGACCAGGGATCCTCTTACCAAGGCAGAGGAACAGCTTTTGAGGGAACACTAAGCGATAAAAAGAATGAAGAACAACCGGTATTTTCAGAGACAAAGCAGGAAATTGCAGAACAGAGAACTGCAGAATATCTGAAGACTGCTGTGGATTCAGAAGGAAACAGAAAACAGATAGAACAAAACAAAAATGTAATATCAGAAGAAATCAGACCACAGCAGCTGGAATTATTTGAGGAGAAACTTCTTGCTCCTGAATCACGAAGCCGTCATCAGCTGATCGGACAGATTTTTGATACTTACTGGCTTGTTCAGTTTGAGGATAAATTTTTTATTATCGACCAGCATGCGGCACATGAAAAGGTTTATTATGAACGTTTCGTAAAAAGGTTTCGTGAGCAGACAATAGAATCCCAGTATCTCAGCCCGCCGCTGATCGTATCTCTGAATCTTCAGGAAGAAGCTCTTCTTAAGGCTAACCGTAAGTATTTCGAGGATTTTGGATTTGAGATTGAGCCGTTTGGCGGTAAGGAATACTGTATCAATGCAGTCCCGGCCAATCTGTACGGTCTTACGGAAGAAGAACTTTTTCTGGAAATGCTTGACAATCTTGCTTCTGAGAAGGATAAGGATCCACTGGGAATCTTTGCTTCCAGACTGGCCACCATGGCATGTAAGGCTGCGGTAAAGGGAAATCACCGGATGTCCGACCGGGAGGCAAATGCATTGATCGATGAACTGCTCACACTGGAGAACCCCTATCACTGTCCTCATGGAAGACCGACGATTATTTCCATGACTAGAACAGAACTGGAAAAGAAATTTAAACGTATTGTATAGTTTATATATAAGGAGCTATTATGAAAAAGCCACTGATCGTTCTTACAGGACCGACGGCAGCAGGAAAAACCCATCTATCCATTGCTCTTGCGAAAACAGTAAACGGAGAGATCATTTCTGCTGATTCCATGCAGGTCTACAAATATATGGATATTGGATCAGCTAAGATCGGCCGGAGGAGATGCAGGGAGTAAAGCATTATCTGGTAGATGAACTGCTGCCTCAGGAAGAATTTCATATCGTGAAATTCCAACAGATGGCAAAAGCTGCCATGGAAGAAATTTATGCCAAGGGGAAAATTCCTGTTCTGGTAGGTGGAACAGGATTTTATATACAGGCTATTACAAAGGATATTGATTTTACTCAGGCAGAGCAGGAAAACGGATACCGTCAGGAACTGGAACAGCTTGCTGCAGAGAAGGGAAATGAATACCTGCATCAGATGCTTTTGGATGTTGATCCTGTCAGTGCCGGGGAAATCCACGCCAATAATGTGAAACGTGTGATCCGGGCACTGGAATTTTATCATCAGAATCAGTCGCCGATCTCCGCACATAATCAGGAGCAGAAGGAACATGAAACCCCTTATAATCTGGCATATTTTGTGCTGAATGTACCAAGGGAACTTCTTTATAAACGGATTGATGACCGTATTGATGAGATGTTAAAAGAGGGACTCCTTGAGGAAGTGCAGAAATTAAAAGATATGGGATACCACAGAGGAATGGTTTCCATGCAGGGACTTGGATATAAAGAAATCCTTGCATATCTGGATGGCGAGTATCCCTTAGAGGAAGCAATCAGGATCCTGAAAAGAGATACCAGACATTTGCAAAACGCCAGCTGACCTGGTTTCGCAGGGAGAAGGATACCATCTGGATGAATAAGGATGAGTTTGACTATAAAGAAGACAGAATCCTTGATGAAATGCTGAAGGTATGCAGGGACAGAGGAATTTTATAACCGAATTTTTCTTAAAAATCACTGATACAGAATAAGTGAAATTCAGAGATAAAATAAAGATAATAATGCAAACAGAAATGAGGACGAAACAAATTATGAAAGAAATGTACGCACAGCTTGGGATTTCTTCAGAGGTTTATGACTTTGGTCATAAGATTGAGGAATCTTTAAAAGAAAGATTTGAAAAATTTGATAAAACGGCAGAATATAACCAGATGAAGGTGCTTCTTGCCATGCAGAAAAATAAAGTAAGCGCAGAATGCTTCGGAAGTTCTTCCGGTTATGGATATGACGATATTGGCCGTGAAACACTTGAAAAGGTTTATGCAGATACTTTCCATACGGAAGCCTGTCTGGTACGCCCGCAGATCACATGCGGAACTCACGCGCTGGCCATTGCCTTATTCGGTAATCTCCGTCCGGGTGATGAACTTCTGGCGCCTGCCGGAAAGCCTTACGATACTCTGGAAGAGGTAATCGGCATCCGCCCGTCAAAAGGTTCTCTCGCAGAATATGGAGTAAGTTACCGTCAGGTGGAACTGTTAGAAGACGGAACCTTTGATTATGACAGCATCCGTAAAGCAATCAATGAAAAAACACGTCTTGTGGAGATCCAGCGTTCCAAAGGATACCAGACACGTCCGTCTTTCTCTGTAAAACAGATTGGAGAACTGATTTCTTTTGTAAAGAGTATTAAACCGGATGTGATCTGTATGGTGGATAACTGCTACGGTGAGTTTGTAGATACTATTGAGCCAAGTGATGTGGGAGCTGATATGATCGTTGGTTCTCTGATCAAAAATCCGGGCGGCGGACTTGCGCCTATCGGCGGTTATATTGCAGGTACTAAGGAGTGCGTGGAGAATGCTTCTTACAGAATGACCTGTCCCGGACTTGGCAGTGAGGTAGGCGCAACTCTGGGAGTCAACCGTTCTTTCTTCCAGGGATTTTTCCTTGCACCAATGGTTACCAAGGGTGCGTTAAAGGGAGCTGTGTTTGCGGCAAATATTTATGAGAAACTTGGATTCCCGGTAATCCCGGATTCCACAGAGCCACGTCAGGACATCATTCAGGCAGTAAGTTGGCACACCGGAAGGTCTGATCGCGTTCTGTAAGGGTATTCAGGCAGCAGCACCGGTTGACAGTTATGTGGATCCGGAGCCATGGGATATGCCCGGATATGACAGTCAGGTTATCATGGCAGCAGGTGCTTTTGTACAGGGCTCTTCCATCGAGCTTTCTGCTGATGGTCCGATGAAGCTCCATATGCGGTGTATTTTCAGGGAGGACTTACCTGGGAACATGCAAAACTGGGTGTTCTGATGTCCCTGCAGAAAATGGTTGATAAAGGACTTGTAACTTTATGAAAAAAAGACAGGTAGTGATCACAGGAGCAGGAGCCTGTGGACTGATGGCAGCGATCATGGCGGCCCGAAACGGGGCAGCAGTCACTGTTCTGGAACAGAACGAGAAACCCGGAAAGAAAATCTGTGCTACAGGAAACGGCAGATGTAATTTTTCTAATCTTGCAAGACCGGATGATGCATACAGAGGCGAACATCCGGAATTTGTCGAAGATGCACTCAGAGAGTTTTCTGTCGAGAATACCATTGAGTTTTTCAAAGAGATAGGAATCTATCCTTTAAACAGGAACGGCTATCTTTATCCGAGAAGCAATCAGGCGCAGAGTGTTGTAGATGTACTGTGTATGGAGGCTGCCAGTCTGGGTGTGAAAATAAAGACAAACGAACAGGTTACAGAAATAAAAACTGGGACAAATGGAAAGAATTTCCAAATCCTGACAAAAGGATGGCACTATGATGCAGATGCACTGATACTTGCCAATGGATCCCGGGCATCTTCTGTTTCAGGTTCAGACGGCAGCGGATATATGCTGGCAGAGAGCTTTCAGCACCGCATTGTCCCGGTTTATCCGGCACTTACTGCCCTGAAGTGTAAAGGTTCTTCTTTTAAGGCATGGGCAGGCGTACGTACAGAAGGAGAGATTTCTCTTTTTACAGATGGGAAATTCTGTAAATCTGAACATGGCGAGCTGCAGCTTACAGAATACGGAATCTCCGGAATCCCAGTGTTTCAGCTCAGCACTTATGCAGTACGTGCAGTCAGAGAAGGACATAAAGCAGAGCTCCGCATTAATTTCATGCCGGAGCTGTCAGAAGAAGAATTAAAGAAACTTCTGTATGCACGAAAGAAGGCATGTCCCTATAAAAAAGAAAAAGAACTCCTGGTGGGACTTTTCCCGGAAAAGCTTATCAAAATCCTTATATCACAAAAACAACTGGTTTCTGCCATAAGGGAATTTCCTCTTGAAGTGCAGGATGGTATGTCATTTTCACAGGCACAGGTCTGCTCCGGGGGAGTAGATACCTCACAGGTAAATTCTCAAACCATGGAGTCAAAGCTCTGTAAGGGTCTGTATTTTGCAGGGGAGCTTCTGGATATTGACGGTACATGCGGCGGATATAATCTGCAATGGGCATGGAGCAGCGGCGCAGTGGCCGGCAAAAATGCAGCAAAGGAGAAGAAAAAATGATTCGAATTTCACAGCTGAAACTTCCGATCACACATACAAAGGCACAGCTCGAAAAAAAGATTGCAAAAGTATTAAAAAATCCTGGAAACAGTTTTACTTATGAAATAAAAAAGCAATCTCTGGACTGCAGACACAAAAATGACAAAATCTTTGTATATACTGTAGATGTAACGATCAGAGATGAACAGAAACTCGCCAAAAAGTTAACAATAACAACATTATGTTAACTAAAGAGAAACCATATGAATTTCCCTCTCCGGGTGAGACACCTCTTTTACATTCTCCCGTTATTGTGGGAAGTGGTCCTGCAGGACTTTTCTGCGGATGGTATCTTGCGAAGGCCGGATATTGTCCAATAATACTTGAACGCGGAGAAGAGGCTGAGAAACGTCAGAAAACAGTAGAGAATTTCTGGAAAAATGGTGTTCTTGACCCTGAGTCCAATGTACAGTTCGGAGAGGGCGGCGCCGGCACCTTTTCCGACGGAAAGCTGAACACGCTGGTAAAAGATCCTTACGGACGTAATCATGAGGTACTGAAGCGTTTCGTAGCTGCCGGCGCACCGGAAGAAATTATTTATCAGCAGAAGCCACATCTGGGAACGGATGTGCTGGTTGGTATTGTTGAAAAAATGCGTCATGAAATCGAAGAAATGGGAGGAAAATTCTGCTTCCGTTCCAAGGTGACAGATCTGATTTTCGAGAACAATGCATTAAAAGAAATTGAGATCAACAATGATAAGAGAATCCCTGCACAAGTCTGTGTACTGGCACCAGGACACAGTGCAAGAGATACTTTGAAATGTTACAGAAACGTGGTGTTTATATGGAGCCAAAGTCATTTGCAGTGGGGCTGCGTATTGAACATCCTCAGGAAATGATCAATATGGATCTTTATGGAGAGCCTGAGAATGAATTACTTGGTGCAGCCAGCTATAAAGTAACCCATAAGTGTGCAAATGGCAGAGGTGTTTATTCTTTTTGTATGTGTCCGGGCGGATATGTTGTAAATGCATCCTCTGAACCCGGTCGTCTCGCAGTGAACGGAATGAGCTATCAGGCACGTGATTCCAGAAATGCAAACAGTGCCATGATCGTCACAGTCACACCAGAAGATTTCCCGGATAAAGGAGTTCTTGGCGGCGTAGAATTTCAGCGTGCTCTGGAGAAAAAAGCATGGGAGCTCGGAGAAGGAAAAATTCCTGTTCAGCTGTTTGGTGATTTTTGCAAATCAGGCAAGTGAAGCATTAGGAGAGGTTACTCCCTGTATGAAGGGAGAATATACACTGACAAATGTACGCTCTGTTCTGCCAAAAGCAGTAGGCGATTCTATTGAAGAAGGTGTCAGAGCCTTCGGAAAACGAATTTCCGGATTTGACAGAGAGGATGCACTGCTCAGTGGCATTGAAAGCCGTACTTCTTCCCCTGTAAGGATCGTACGTGATCAGGAGCTCACAGCAAATATGGCGGGAATTTATCCATGTGGCGAAGGTGCCGGTTACGCAGGCGGAATCACAAGTGCTGCCATGGATGGAATCAAGGTTGCTGAGACTGTACAGTGCCGGAAAGTATGGCGGCTATAAAAAATAATTGATCTCTTAAGCGGGATATTACCGGTAAACATAAAGTTCACATAAAAATCAGAGAGGAGAGTGTACATCTCTCCTCTTTTATGCTAGAATATAATTTGCAATTTGCCCAGAGGCTTTAGAGAGCACAGGCAGACTTATGAACAATGCAAATAATATTATGAAGCAGCTTCCCAGGGAACAGCGGCCGTATGAGAAATGCTTTATGCAGGGTGAGGGTTCATTAAATGACACTGAACTGCTGGCAGTAATCCTGCGCAGCGGCACTTCAGGAAAGAATTCACTGGCACTTGCACAGGAGATCCTGAAATTTATGGAGTCGTCCTCCTATCCCGGCCTTATGGGGCTTATGCATGTATCTGTACAGGATCTTATGAAGATTCATGGAATCGGACAGGTAAAAGCAGTACAGTTAAAATGCATTGGAGAACTTTCCAAAAGAATTGCCAAGCTGCTGCCAGACCGCAGATAGTTATGAACAATCCCTCCTCCATAGCAGCTTATTATATGGAAGAACTCCGCCATGAAGAGCAGGAACTGGTGATCTGTATGATGTCAGATGTGAAAGGACATTTTCTGGGAGATAAGATACTGACCCGGGGAACTGCAACCGGTTCGCTGGTAACACCAAGGGAAATCTTCATGGAAGCCCTGCGCCGCCATGCAGTCAGTCTGATATTGATACACAATCATCCAAGTGGTGATCCTACACCAAGTCCGGATGACTTACAGATCACAGCCAGGATTTATCAGGCGGGGGAACTGCTGGGAATACATCTGCTGGATCATATTGTGATCGGGGATCAGAGATACTGCAGCTTCAGAGAAGAAGGATTATGGAATACATGTACAGAATAAGGCAACAACAAAGGGGCAGAATATGCTATTTGAGAAAACATATGGAATAGATTTGGGAAGCAGTTCCGTAAAAGTCTATTCTTTTTTCAGAAACAAAACTTATATCGAGAAAAATATGATCGCGTCCAAGGGACACACAATCATTGCAATGGGAAATGAAGCATACGATATGTTTGAGAAATCCCCCACAGACATTACGGTTACTTCGCCAATGACATTTGGCATGATCGCTAATCTGGAACTTCAGGAGATTGTTCTTTACAGTATGATCCGAAAGATCGATCATATCCTGGGATTTGGCGCAACAATGTATTTTACTGTTCCTCTGGATATGACTGCGGTTGAGAAACGGGCATATTTTCATGTGGCGAATGGTCACTGGTTAAAGAAAAATCGCGTATTTATGGTAGAGGCACCCATTGCAGATGCCATTGCCATGGGTGTCAATCTGGAAGATCCGGAAGGAAATATGATCGTAAATATCGGTGCACAGAGTACAGAAGTATCGATCATCACCGGAGGAAAGATCATTATCAGCAGGAAAATACCGCTGGGAGGCAGACAGATGAATGAATCTGTCTGCAGTGAAATACGTAAAAGATATAATCTGCAGATTGGCACAAGGACTGCCAAGAGGCTTAAGATGGTCATGGGACGCCTCAGTGATCCGAAAAAGGAAGTACGTAAGGTTGTAGGAATTGACTGTATTTCCGGACTGCCAAGAGAAGAAATCATTTCTTCTTATGTGGTAAATGACGGTATCATGAACTGTCTGAATGAGATTGCGGCAGAGATGAAAACATTTCTGGAGCGAATTCCTCCCAGATTTCCTACCATATTGCGAAACAGGGGATTTACATAACCGGAGGCAGTACCAGACTTCCTTATATTGATAAATACCTTGCCAGTTATACGGGATTCACCTTTAATCTGTCAGATTTTTATGAAACCTCGGCAGTTACAGGTCTGGAGAAAATAATCAGAAATAAAGAACTGCGTGAATGGGCAGTACCGGTTACGCAGAGAAAACTATAATTTTTAGGGGTGCATCAATGAAAAACCTGAAAAAGAAAGTACATTTTAGGATTAAATTAAAAAGTAAACATCTTCTGGTCATTATGTCGATTTTCTGCGTCAGCTGTATTGCTGCCACTTTTTCATCCGGCGTAACCACTGCACCGCTGCAGGATGCCGCCGGGATACTGATCGTTCCATTTGAAAACAGCATCAATCGGATCAGTTCAGTTCTGAAAGGAATGCAGGACCGTATGCGTGATAAAGAAGAAATCCTCAGTGAGAACGAAAATTTAAAGGCACAGATAGACAGTCTCACAGAACAGAACAATAAACTGATCCAGGATCAGACAGAATATGTAAGATTACAGCAGATGTATAATCTTGACCAGCAGTATACCGAATATCCAAAGATTGCTGCAGAAATCATATCCAAGATCCGGGCACTGGTATGATACCTTTATGGATCAACCGGGGATCTGCAGACGGCATTCGTGTGATAATAATGTACTTGCAGATAAAGGTCTGGTCGGGATCGTGACAGAGGTCGGAACTCACTGGGCGACTGTACGTTCCATTATCGATGACAGCAGCAATGTCAGTGCCATGACTGTCAGCACACAGGATAACTGTGTGGTGGAAGGAGATCTGGAACTCATCGATGAGGGTAAATTAAGCTTCAGCCAGTTGTATGACCAGAATAATAAAGTAACAGTGGGGGAACGCATCGTTACCTCCAATATCAGTGAGAAATATGTAGAGGGACTGTTTATCGGATACGTCAGTGAGGTGGAACAAAACAGCAACAATCTGACCAAAACAGGTACCATTGTCACACCTGTAGATTTCCAGCATCTGAAAAATGTACTTGTCATTACAGTAAATAAACAGGATTCTGTTAATGACAATGCTCAGGCAGCTCAGGAGGCGACTGCAAATGAAGAGTAAGATAGCGTTATTTTTTATGATCCTGATCAGTTTTCTTCTTCAGTGTACTCTTCTTCATGTGATATCCATCGGTTCTATCACGCCGAATCTGATCCTGATCCTGTGTATATCCATGGGGCTGATGCGCGGAAGAAAAAGTGGACTGTGGACAGGATTTTTCTGTGGATTTCTGGTAGACATGTTCTATGGCTCTGTGTTTGGTTTCTACGCTCTGATCTATATGTATATTGGCTTTTTAAGCGGATATGCCCACAGAATCTGCTATGATGATGACATAAAGGTTCCGGTTATGCTTGCAGGTATCGGGGATTTACTGTACGGACTTTCTGTCTATGCATTGCAGTTTCTGCTCAGGGGACGTCTGGGGCTCGGAACCTATTTATACCGGATTATTTTACCGGAGATTTTTATACAGTGATCCTTACACTGATTGTTTACCGGGTATTTCATTATATTAATTATCATTTCATGAAGAATCCATCAATGAAGGAAAGTGAGTCTATTTGGGTACTAAAATAAAAAGATTTTTTAAAAAGATACGAATAAAACGTACCACAGTACTGGTACTTGTTTTTGTATTTATGTCAGCCACTCTGGTCCGTCAGCTTTTTGAACTGCAGATCATCCAGGGAGAGGCTTATATCAGCAAATTGAATCAAGAACAACAAAAAACGTGTGATCAAAAGTACGCGTGGCAATATCTATGACAGAAATGGTGAGGAGCTGGCAACAAATGTGCTGGCTTATTCTGTTACCTTTGAGGATAATGGAACTTATGATTCTACCAGAGAAAAGAATCTTACACTGAACGGGATTGCCTATAAAGTCCTGAAAATCCTTGAGTCCAACGGGGATTCCATCAGTACCGGCTTCCATATTGTTTTGGATGAGAGCGGGAATTATGCTTTTGATGTTGATGAGGGATTTACTCTGAACCGTTTTCGTGCGGATATTTACGGAGAACCGTTGATTGATAACCTGACAAAAAAACAGAAAAATGCCACTGCAGATCAGATGATCGAGTTTATGAGCGGAAAAGAGGGATTTTCCATTGTTCTTTACGGCGATAATGCTTATACCAAAGAAGAACTGACATCCCATGGACTTCCGGAGAACCTGTCAAAGCAGGATATACTTGAGCTTTCCAAAATCCGCTATGCACTGAGCACTAACAGTTTCAAGAAGTACATGGCCGTTACGATCGCTTCAAATATAAGCGAAAAATCTGTAGCTGCAATCAGAGAAAATCAGCCGGAGCTTCAGGGAATTGACATTGTAGAGGATTCTGTCCGCAAATACATTGATGATGCAAGCATGGGACCAATTCTTGGTTATACGGGACAGGCTTCTTCAGAAGAGCTTGAAGAACTGAGACAGAAGAATCCTGATTATTCAAATGATGCGGTCATCGGTAAATCGGGAATTGAGAAATATATGGAAACATCTCTTCAGGGAACAGACGGTGAAGAAACTGTCACTGTCGATAACCTTGGTAAGTACTTAAGATTGACGACAGCACGAGATAGAACCTGTCGCAGGTAACGATACCTATCTTACCATAGACAGCAGCTGGCAGTCCGCCATCTATCAGATACTGAAACAGAGAGTTGCCGGAATCCTTTTATCCAAGATCGAAGCATCCAAAACCTATGATTCAGTGTAAATGATGCTGCACAGATCAAGATACCGATCTATGATGTATATAATGCCCTGATCGCCAACAGTGTCATTGATATCAGTAAATTCAGTGATGCCAACGCCTCCGATACAGAAAAAAATTTATATGCCAAATTTCAACAGAAACAGCAACAGGTTTTTGATACAATAACTAACAGGCTGACAGCTGAGAATCCACCGGCCGTAAAAGATGAAGATGATCAGATCCAGGAATATCTTACTTATATCTGTGATGATCTTCTCAGAGATACGCTGGGGATTATCTCAAAGAATGCCATTGATACCTCTGACAGTACTTATCAGAAATGGACAACCGATAAAGATATCAGTCTGAAAGATTATCTGACATATGCGGCAAGTCAGAACTGGATCGATATCTCCAAATTTTCTACAGAAGGAGATTATCTGGATTCCGATGAAGTATATCAGGCTCTTACAGATTATCTGATCGATTATCTTAAAACAGACATCAATTTCTCAAAACTTCTGTATAAGTATATGCTTCAGGAGGACACCATTCCGGAAGCGAGATCTGTCTGGTGCTGTATGAACAGGGAGTTTTATCAAAGATGATGGCAGTTACGAGGCACTGGCCTCCGGCTCCATGACAGCTTATGACTTATGATCAATAAAATTTATACTCTCGAAATAGAACCTGCACAGCTTGCACTGGAGCCATGTTCCGCTTCTGCGGTAATCACAGATGTCAAAACAGGAGATGTTCTGGCATGCGTATCCTATCCGGGATATGACAATAACCGTCTGGTAAATAACATGGATACGGATTATTATGCGAAATTATCTACAGATAAATCCAGTCCGTTTTTCAATAAAGCAACCCAGCAGACAGCAGCACCGGGTTCTACATTTAAGATTCTGTCTACAATTGCCGGAATGTCTGAAGGAGTGATCGATGACGGAACATACATTAACTGTACCGGCTCCTTTGATCTTGTAACACCTCCGATCAACTGCTGGAACAAACAGGGACATGGAGAGATCGAGATCAGGGAGGCGATTGAGCAGTCCTGTAACTATTATTTCAACATGGTTGGTTTTAAACTTGGTCAGGATGCAGACGGAAACTTTTCAGAAAACCGAAGCCTGAGTGTACTGCAAAAATATGCTTCAGAGATTGGTCTGGATAAGAAAACAGGTATCGAGATCACAGAATCCGCACCTCATGTGTCAGATTCCTACGCAGTCCCGTCTTATATCGGACAGGTACCAATGCTTATACCACCAGTCAGCTGGCACGTTATGCAACAGCGATCGCTACCAGTGGAAATGTTTATGATCTGACTTTACTTGACAGACAGACAGATTCCAAGGGTAATACTTTAAAAAAATATGAGCCGGATATCATTAATACAGTTGATGTATCACAGAATGTGTGGGATGATATTCACGACGGAATGTACCGGGTAGTACAGACTCACAGACAGTTTGACGGACTTGGCGTGGATGTGGCAGGTAAAACCGGTACAGCCGAGGTAAATATTTATCATCCAACCATGGTATGTTTGTGGGATATGCCCCGGCTTCAGATCCTGAATATGCGATTGCAGTGCGTATTGAGAATGGATATACTTCCGGTAATGCGTGTCTTGCAGCTGATGATATTTTTAAATATATCTTTGAATTAACTGATGAAAAGTCTATTCTTACCGGTGTTGCGGCAAGTGATACCAGTGATACTTCGAATGACTGAAACTACCATACAGGAGAATACCAGAAGAATGGAAATTTTTTCAGGGAGGAAATTGTAACTATGAGTGAAGTCATTGTGATTACTTCCGGCAAAGGCGGAGTAGGAAAAACCACAACTGTCGCCAATATCGGAACAGGTCTGGCTATGCTGGGCAAAAAGTTGTTGTGGTTGATACAGATATCGGTCTGCGGAATCTGGATGTTGTTCTGGGCCTGGAGAACAGGATTGTCTATAATCTGGTGGATGTCATTAACGGAAGCTGCCGTCTGCGACAGGCTCTGATCAAGGATAAAAGACATCCGGAATTATGTCTTCTGCCATCTGCGCAGACAAAAGACAAATCCGCTGTGTCTCCGGAACAGATGATAAAACTGACCGACGATCTGAGAGAACAGTTTGATTATATTCTTCTGGACTGTCCGGCAGGAATTGAACAGGGATTTAAAAATGCGATCGCAGGTGCTGATAAAGCCCTGGTAGTTACCACGCCGGAGGTTTCTGCGATACGTGATGCAGATCGGATCATCGGACTCCTGGAAGCCAACGAGATCAGAGATATCAGCCTGATCATCAATCGCCTGCGGCCGGATATGATTGCAAGAGGTGATATGATGTCCGTAGATGATGTAACGGATATCCTTGCTGTTGATCTAATCGGAACAATTCTGGATGATGAACAGATTGTGATTGCCACAAATCAGGGGGAGCCTCTTTCCGGGAAATCTTCTCAGGCAGAAGAAGAATACATGAATATCTGTAAACGCCTTTTAGGTGAAGAGATTCCGTTTGCAGACATTAACAGGAAGCAGGGGTTATTAAGAAAAATAGGTAGTTTTTTCAAAAAGTAGCCTGTATTTTATAAGGGGGAATCTGTGTGAAAGCTTTTTTTAAAGAAAAGAAGCGTTCAGCCGGATATGCAAGAGACCGCATGAAGCTTCTGCTGATCTCGGAACGTATCGACTGCTCTCCACAGATGATGAAAATGTTGCGGAATGATATGATACATACCGTAAAAAAATACCTTACTATTGATGAAGAACAGGTAAAAATCCAGATTACGCAGGAACCTGCAGTACTCCATGCGTATATTCCTGTTTTAAACAAAAAGGATAACCGTTTGGTATCTTCACAGTTACTAAAAAGGACAGATAAATTATGTTAAAGCAATATAAATTAAGATTTTACAATTTCAGACTGATCATTTTCCTGCTGGCGATCAGCCTGATAGGAGTTACACTGGTAGGCACAGCAGCATCGGACCTGCGATCAAAGCAGTTTGCCGGAGTAATACTTGGACTTATTGTCATGCTGATCCTTTCTTTGCTGGATTACTCATGGATCATGAATTTTCAGTGGATCATGTATGGATTTAATATTATCATGCTGATCGTTGTGCGTATTGCGGGTGACAGTGCCAACGGTGCTGCCAGATGGATCGGTATCGGATCTTTCCGATTTCAGCCGACAGAATTATCAAAGATTATCCTGATCGTATTCTTTGCAAAATTTTTTATGGATCATGAGGAAACACTGAATACACTTAAAACGCTGGCATTATCCGGCGTGTTACTGGCAGTACCTCTGTTCCTGATCCTGGAACAGCCGGACCTGAAAAATACAATTACTGTTGTAGTAATTTTCTGTATTATGATCTATATTGCAGGTTTAAGCTATAAGATCATCGGAGGAGCACTGCTTATTGCTGTTCCATTGACCATTATTTTTTTATCAATTGTTGTCCAGCCGGATCAGAAACTGCTCAAGGATTACCAGAGAAGCCGTATCATGTCTTTTTTGTATCCGGAAAACGAAGAATACTCGGATGATATTGAACAGCAGAATAACTCTAAAACTGCAATTGCTTCAGGGGAACTGGTTGGTAAGAAATTAAGCGGTGATGACAGTACAACTTCTGTAAATCAGGGAAACTTCGTGGCAGAGAATCAGACAGACTTTATTTTTGCTGTTGCAGGTGAAGAGTACGGATTTATTGGATGCGTGATAATTGTATTGCTGCTTTTGGCAATTGCCTTTGAATGTATCCGGATGAGTCTTCGGGCAAAAGATTTGTCAGGAAAGGTTCTTTGCTGTGGAATCGGCGGCCTGATCGCACTACAGAGCTTCATTAATATCTGTGTTGCAACAGGTCTTGCGCCTAATACGGGAACTCCCCTTCCTTTTGTAAGCTATGGACTGACTTCGCTGGTAAGTCTGTATATTGGTATGGGGCTTGTACTCAATGTAGGACTTCAGAGCAGCACATACAATAAAGAAATTATTCAAAAAGAAATTGACAGAAGAGAGGATTACTTATGAGAACAAAAAAGAAATCTTCCGGTAAAATACCGGAAAAGAAATCTGCTGTTCCATACAAATCTGCAGCTCCGCACAGACACAAACCTTCCAGACCGCTTCAGACAGTCAAACTGCCGAAATCGCAGATGCCATCCAGACAAACAGAGGAGCATCAGGCTCTGCTGCGTACAAAATATCATAAAAAGCGTCAGAAATTAAAACATATATTCAGGATTCTGGTTGGTGTATTTGTGATTCTTGCAGCTGCCGGCGGTGTTTTTTACGGATGGAATATATTAAGCGGAAATTATTTTGGTACTCCTAAACAGCTTTTGATTCTTCTGAAGTTTTCACAAATGCCCTTGCAGCTAAGGAAAATATGAGAACAGAATCTTTTGCCCAGAAATTATGTGTTTCCTCCAAAGGAAATGTTGATTGTATTAAGAATGCCCAGCTGGAAGAAGGACAGAAAGGGCTGCTGTTCAGTCTGAGCAATCATAAAGTACTGTATGCAAACGGCATTTATGATAAGGTGTATCCTGCAAGTATTACCAAGATCATGACAGCAATGCTTGCATTACAAAGTGGAAAACTGAATGACACTGTCACGATCACTCAGGATAATGTTACACTGGAGGATGGATCACAGGTCTGCGGATTTGTGGCCGGCGATCAGGTTACCCTTGATCAGCTTCTCCACTGTCTGCTTGTATATTCCGGCAATGATGCAGCTTCTGCCATTGCGGAATATGTTGGAGGCAGTACAGAAAACTTCGTACAGATGATGAATGATTATGCCGCAAAGCTTGGATGTACAGGAACACATTTTTCCAATCCACATGGACTGCAGGATGAAAATCACTATACAACACCATATGATATTTATCTGATGCTGAATGAAGCATTCACCTACCCTGAATTTACAGAAATTACAGAGTTGCCGTCTTATACAGTAACCTATACAGGCTCAGACGGAACTGAAAAAAGCACCACGCTTACCGCAACAGACCATTATCTTACCGGAGAGGCAACAGCCCCAAAAGATGTTACAATTCTCGGTGGTAAAACCGGAACAACAGAAGTAGCCGGCAATTGTCTCGCAATCCTTACACAGAATGCATACGGAAAAACTTTTGTTTCAATTGTAATGGGAGCTGATACGAAAGAACTTCTGTATCAGGAAATGAATTCACTGCTTCAGAATATCAACAGTTAGTTAACATAAAACGGATACAGTTATCATTAATTGTATCCGTTTTATGTTATAGAAAATTCTCCGCAATGTTTTTATAACACCTATAACATAATAAGTCTTCCGACAGGATCGTACAAGACCATCCACTTTGCTGTTACAAGAATTCCGGTTACATAAAAGAAACGAGGTGAAAGATCATGAATAACAATTGTATTACAACATACACAGGCAGACATATAGATCCACTACATCCGGATCCGATATGATCTGTATCGAAGATATTGCACATGCCTTATCTTT
>ENA-OQDF01000064-OQDF01000064.1-human-gut-metagenome-genome-assembly--contig:-NODE-64-length-32739-cov-2.991322_pt1 | contig 32739 bp, 58 predicted proteins | sample MGYA00242769_ERZ504597 | MGnify/ENA primary metagenome ERZ504597 (study PRJEB26092, sample SAMD00036305) | human gut metagenome | host: Homo sapiens | study: EMG produced TPA metagenomics assembly of...
TGCTGAATGAACGGTTGAAGTTCCAGACATGAGAACCGCTGGTGTACGGCATATTTGAAAACGGCACTCACTGACCACTGGATTAGGACACACAGAAATTTGCTGGGTGAAAAGTGTCTTTTCATATCCGGGGAACGCCGTGACGAAAGCCGGGGCCGTGCAAAGCTGCCAGAATGTGAATATCATTCCACAACGTTGAAAACAGAACGCAAGGGGAAATTTGAATGCCACTGGTTACGCCCTGTACTGGACTATGAAAAAGGAAAGATGTTTGAATGGGGGAAGACGCTGGGGCTGGATGACCACCCGTGTTATGAATATTGTGGGCGGTGTTCCTGTATGATGTGCGTTGTTGCCAAAAATGAACAGATTATGGAGAACATGAAGCGTCATCCAGAAGAAATGCGGAAGTGGGTGGATGCGGAAATCAAATTGGGATTTACCTGGAAGCATAAAACCAGCTTACAGGAATTATGGGAACAATGCTTTGATATTGATGATGTGGTGGAAGAACAGGAGGGAAGCGAAAATGGAAGAAGTGATGTGCATACATCAATATTTCAATGATAAGACGGGCCGTGATGAATGTGCGTTGGGATTGAATGTAATATCATGCCAGGCGTGCAGAAGATTGCCTGGAAATTTATATCAGCCAGCGAATACGGATGAAGAAGAACGGCGGCGGGAGCAGGAAGAAAACTTTATGATGATTTACCATGATATTGAAAGGCCGGGGCTGATGAACTGCTTAAATGGTTGCAGACAACGGACCTTTTCACGGCCCCTGCAAGTACAAAGTATCACGGTGCATACCCAGGCGGCCTTCTGGACCACATTCTTGATGTGTATTACCGGATGTTCCCGGAAGCGCAGCAGGCAGGATATGACGCGGAAACAATAGCCGTGGTAGCGCTGCTGCATGATATATGCAAGCTGAATGTTTACAAGGAAACAGAGTGGGAAGGGAAAATATTATATAAATACCATGATGATTTTCCGCTGGGCCATGGGGAAAAGTCCGTGGTGCTGATTTTGAAATACATGGAACTGACCGTGGAAGAAATGCTGGCAATTAACTGGCACATGGGGCTTTTGACAGCCGGGCCAGAACAGATATGCGCAATCTGAACAGTGTTTTCAACAGGAATAAGCTGGCAGTAATGCTTCACATAGCAGATATGCAGGCAACCTTCCTGGATGATTGCAAGAAAGGCGGGCACATCAATGGATAGAGAGCAGGCAGCGGAGAAGCTAAAGAAAATCAAAGCGCTTGCGGAACGTGGCGTGGGCGGAGAGAAAGAAACGGCCATGCGGATGTACCGGGAGTTGATGGAGAAATACCAGATAGAAGAAGCGGAAGTGCTGGAAGATTATGTTTCGCTTCATTGGTTCGGATATAAAACGGAATTAGAAGAAGATTTGTTGACCCAGATTTTTTATAAAGTAACGGGTAGTTGCTTATATCACCAATATAAAGGTCCGTATAAGCGAAGAAAGAAGCGTGGGTGTGATTGTACGGAACTGGAAGCGGTGGAAATCAAGCTGCTATTCGATTTTTACAAAGAGGAATTAAAACGGGAATTGGAAGCGTTTATGATGGCATTCAGACACGGGAATAACCTTTTTCCAGATAAAACCGCACGTTGTTATGAAGAATATGACGGGCCGGAAAGGGAATGGACAGACGAAGAAAGGCGGATGATGAAAAAGGCAGGAGCATACAGCATGTTTATGGACAAAAATAGACCACCAGGGCGCTACTGGGAGAAATGGAGGAAGAAGACTGATGCAGCAGAAAAGGAGGACCGCAAGAAGCTGGTCCAGTATGAGAGGAAACGCCCAGGGGCACTTCCTGGAAGGGTACATAAAGGGGGCATGTGCCTTCTACAAAGACCAGGGCCGGGCGTATGTGGAGCAGATACCAGAGCCGTTCCGGGTGATGGAAACATACCGGGATGGCCGTTTCACTGGAAGGTTTATTGCAAATGCGCAGCCGGACTTATGGGAGTGCTGCCGGGTGGCCGGGCGATATGCTTTGAAGCAAAATACACCGGACAAGAGAAGATGCAACAATCAGTTGTTACGGAAACGCAATCTGACACGCTGGAACGCTGGTGGATGACGGGCGCAAAAGCTGGGGTATGTATCAATATAGGTGATGTGTTCGCTTTCGTTCCCTGGGGCATCTGGCGCAGCATGAAGGCCATATATGGGCGAAAATACATGAAGGCAGAGGATGCAGAAACATTCCGGGTAAAGTTCAACGGCCATGTTCTCTTTCTGGACTATGAACATCCGGGAACCGTGGCAAACCTGGAAGCCCAGTTGTGGAAGCAGGATGAAGAACTGACGGAGGATGAAGGATGAAAGCGGCGGACAGGGTTTTGAAACAGCATGTGCCATATTACAGCCAGATGAAAAAGGCGCTGCCTGCTTCACCCAGGGAAAAGAAGACGAAACCCAGGAAGAAAAAGGAATACAGGCTGACCAGTTGGAGCCAGAACGGCAGCAAGGCAGTATTGAGGGAGGGCGTAAGCGTGAACCAGGCTGCCAGAAAACTATATGCCTATGAAGAAACGGGGCTTACCCCGCAGGAAGTATTGAACTTATGGAGCGGGAACGCAATCTGACCATAAGGGTTGAAAAGCTGGAAGGGTGGGAATGACGAATGGAACCGGAACGGTGTTTGATGTGTGGTGAAATCATACCGGAAGGGCAGCAGCTATGCAGCGGGTGCATGAATGAATATGGCATCATGCCTGCTGATGTGGAAGCGGCAGAGGAATTGCGGGATATTGCACAAGTATTGAATATAACAGCATCCACGGATAAAACATTCAGTTATCCATGGAAGCTATTTTGAGGATAGCGGACAGATTGGAAAGGAGAAAGAACAGTGAAAGACTACAAACCGAAAGTGGTACTGGCAAGGCTGAAAACGGGAGGAAAGACGGTTGAGCAGATACGGGATGAATTAAAGGGCCAGGGCTTCACGTGGAACCAGTTTAAACACATGAAGGAAAGCTATGACCTATTTGACGGACTGGAACTGTATTTGTCGTTGTGGGCCTATGATGGGCACAGCGCATGGCATCTGTACAACTGGAAACAGGAAGATGATGAAAGGGTAATGAATGCCATATACCATGCTGAACAGTTTAACCCTTTCCCTGCATATTTGAAGGATTATGAAAAGTTTGTTGCTGACTGGAAGGCGGAAACATATGACCCAGGGTGTGTGTTCACGCTTCCGCTGGATGCGGCGGAAGTGCTGCAAGTATTGCAGGAGGAGGAAAACGACATTGACCATGAAAAAGTGCAGAAGGCAATCAACCAGGCAAAGGAAGAAGGTTACCAGCGCCGCAGGCGCAGGAGGCATCAAAGAGAAGCCGCAACCGTCATAAAAGAAGATGAATACTATCTGGAAGCTGCATTGGAAGGAAGAAGGCCCAGTGAAATGATGAACGCAGGAATTATGGTTCCGTTTTGGTATTGCGTATGGTGGCATCATACATATGGCTGCAATAACTGGCGCAGAAGAAATGCACTTCCCATGATTAAAAGATATAGAGGGAGAAAGACAAGGTGGTTTTAGATGGCTAAAAAGAAAAACCATAGGAAGTACAGGCCAAAGATACAGCGGCAGCAGGCCAGACCAGAAAGCCCGATTGTGCAGCGGTTGAAGTTAATAAACCAGTTAGCACCGCACGTGGCGGATGCAAGCAGCATCAAAGAGAGAATAGAGCAGAGGAAGGAGCATGAAGGGAATGGAAGTTCTGGGAATGCTGGCAGCAGCAATATGGTGGTTCATTAAAGCGCTGGCAATGATAGTTTTGTTAGGTGTTGCACTGGGGGTTGTTCTTCTGGTGCTGATAGTTGCCAGGGAAGTTGCATGGGTAATCCGACAGGGAAATAAAGAAAAAATGGGAATGGAGGAAGACGAAGAATGAAAGAAGCAAGATTGAAGCAGTATGCCCGGTGGAAATCGGTGATAAAGTGATTTTAGTTGATGGCAGCAGGATGGCAGCGGGGAACATTCCGCAGGGAAGGTTATTTGTCTTTGAAGGACCGAAGGAACACACCATCACAGATATTGCGGCGGTTCACTATGTAAAGTCTGGAACAGTGCAGTTCATGTATGAACTTGATGGAAATGGAAAGTACACCCATATAGAGTTTTAAGGTATATACTTACGCAAGTATACATATTTCACAAATATACTTGCGTAAGATTGTTTATTCTGCCGATTGCAAATATACTTGCGCAAGTATATAATGAAATCATCAAAGGAACACAGAATAAACGGAGGTAGAAGGATGGAGAAAAAAGAGTTTGATAAACTGGTGGGAATTGACACTGACCCAAAGTGCTATGAAAGAATAGAATTTGTCTACATGAACAGTGACAAGTTTCAGACCAAACAGGACATAGCAGAGTTTTACAAAGAAAAGGATATGAACGGTATTGAAGCAGAATACAGGGAGATTACAGAAGCCATATACCGTGATGAAGCATTTAAAATTTTTGTTTCAGATTTGGCATACTATGCCAGGGATTTAAACAGTCATATAAAGCAGCATTTAGCAGATACCATGCACCAGATATTCAGAGATAAAACGGTTGTGAAAATGCTTTCGGAGTATAGGGAACGGAGCGAAAAAGAATTTGACGAACTGACGAAGAAATTTGAATGGTCCGCCAGGTATGGGGAAAAACAAACGTGGGGCGCTTCCTGCTTAACACATTCAGACAGCTACAAAGAAGTTATTGCAGATATGACATACAATGAATGGTGGCATGAACACGCTGACGATTTTCAATAGATTACAGGCTGGGCCAGCGGCCAGACGGGCAGGAGGAAGAAAAGTGGGGCTTTATAAGGCATTGGATTGGTGGTCAATCATAGAAATGGTGGATGAAATCATGGAAGGGCAGGGAAATAAGTGCTTCCGCAACAGTGAATACGCCGGATATTATGACGAATTATTGACGGAACTGGCGAACGCAGCAGGGGATTTGTATTGCGACATTATGGAAGTACAAAATAAAATCAGCGTTAGCGGAATACCTTACAGGACCAGAAAAAACCCGGATGAAGACGAAGAAATTGAAAACGCTGCTTTTTGGTTTAATACGGTAGCTATGACCTAACAGAAACGGACCTGTCAAGTCTTCTGTACAGGGAAGATAATTCGGAGACGAAGAAAGAGAGCGGGAAAAGCGGATAAATGCGCTTGAACGGCTTGCAAAGAAAGATTTTGTGTGGCTTATGCGGGAAGTAGGAAACTTGATTTTCAAATATTTAGACATTTGCGGCGCATGGCAGGCAGTAAAAGGAACCATTGATGAATTGGACAGCAGGCAGGCTTCATAAAGGATAAAGATGGTTTGAAAGAACCGAAAGCAGCGTATTTGTAAACTTAATTAGGATTTTCGGGAAACCGGAGGAAAGGGAAATTACTATGACCATTTTGTATAGGGATGAAGATACAGGAACAGAAGCGGGAATAAATGATGATGGCGATTTGTTTTTAGGTGATGATAAAAGTGGCTATAACTTGCATGATACCCCAGAAAATAGGAGATACATAGAACGTGATTTTGTGCGGTACACTGGCAAGTCATTGGAGTATGGCGCATCTTGGCGCAAACGTGTGGTTAAACATTAGGATTTTGATAATTCCCGCCACGGAGGAACGAAGGCAGAAAGGTGGTACATATGAGTGAAAAGAAAATGCGGATATTGAGCATCATCAATTTAAAAGGCGGGGTGGCAAAGACCATCACCAGCGTTGTGTTTGCATATATCCTGGCCGTGGTATTTGGTTACCGGGTGTTGCTGGTGGACAATGACAAACAGGGTGACGCTTCCAGCAGTTGCGCCGGAGAAGCACGGACCGAAAGGGCATTGAAGAAATCATGTTGAGCCGCAAGGCCGATATGAAAAGGCTTATTCAGAAGACAGAATATGAAAACCTGGATATAATCACGGCAAATATGAAGCTGCTGAAAGCAAACCTGGAAGTTATGCTGGACCAGCAAAGACCGCAGCAGAACAGACTTGAAAAGGCCCTGGCATCCGTGGCCGGGGAATATGACTTCTGCATCATTGACAATGCGCCGGACATTAACATTTCAACAATCAATGCACTGGTGGCATCTGATGACGTTATTGTGCCGCTGGAAATTGATGACAATACCACGGAAGGGCTGCCGGAATTGGTGGAGCAGGTGGAGAACGTCAAAGAAGACCTAAACGAACACTTAACCTTCCGTGGCTGCCTGGTAACAAAATTGACGGGCAGAACGAAGCACATGTGCAGGGGGAAGAATTATTGCGGGTCGGGGAATATCCGGTATTTGATAGTCACATACGGGTTTCAAAGAAGGTTTCTGAAAGCACATTCAACCGTGAACCTGTTTTCCTCTATTCAAGGCGTTCCGCAGCGTCAATGGATTATCTAAAAGCAGTAAAAGAATATCTGGAAATGTTGGGGATTATGTGACCGAATTGGGCACATGAAAGGAGGAAAAAACCATGGGGAAAACCCGCAGCGCATTTGATTTAAAGGAGTTATTGAACCAGCGTTCTAAGCGGCAGGAAGACCAGATGCAGCAGACAGAGTATGCAGAGAAGATGGACATTATCACGCTGGATGCATTTGAACTTATACCATCCGAAGATAACTTTTACAGTACGGAAGAATTAGAAGGCTTAATGTTTACCATAGCATTGCTGGGAGTGCTGCAACCACTTCTGGTGATACCATGCGAAGGAGGGTACAGGATAAAGGCGGGGCACCGCCGCCGCCTGGCCTGCATGGCACTGGTGGAAAAAGGGCTGGAACAGTTTAGATATGTTCCGTGTGTCATCAAGAATGAGCAGGAAGACGGCACAGCAACCATTCTGAACGGTGCAGATGCAGGAGGAAAAGAGGAAAACGAACTTGATACCATCCTGGAACGTCTTACACTCATTATGGCAAATTCATTCCGTGATAAATCAGACTGGGAGAAGATGGAAGAAGCGTTGCAGCAGGAAGCGTTGATTGAAGAACTAAGGAAAATTATCAAGGTAACGGGGCGGACCAGAACTATATTACGGGATATGACTGGCGGGAAGCTAAAGGAAGCCCAGATGGCAGATACAAGAATATTAAAAACAACCTCTGCCCGGAACTGATGGAAGAATTTAAGGCGAAAAACATCAATGTTTCAGTGGCGAATGAAGTTGCTGGGTTGTCAAAGGAATACCAGCAGCAGGCGTTTTTGATATTACAGGGAAACGGTGCTTTGACGCTGCCGGATGTGAAAAAGCTGAAAGAGTTAGAAGACGCTGCAAAGCAGATACCGGGGCAGATAGAATGGCCGGAACGGCAGCAGGAAGCCCAGGAAGACGGTGCAGAAGCAGAAGGCCAGGAGGATGACCAGGAGCCAGAGAAAGACCCGCTGGAAGGCCATATGAACCAGCCGGAGGAAGACACGGCAGAGGAACAGGAAGAATTTGAACCAAAGCCGGAATATATCAATTCTTTGTGTTATTCATGCTGCATTACAGCACATGCCATGTGAAGACAGGAACCGTGAAGGAATGTGACACATATGTGAATAAGGCAGAAGCAGAGAAAACAGAGGAACAAAGGTATTCGGAAGAACAGGACCGCATTGACAGGGAAACGAAGAAAGAGTTGCAGCGGCAGCAGGATGAAGAACGTATGCAGCAGCTTCCGGGAGAAAGAAAACCGAAAATACATGTCATCCGCTTTCCTGCATCCCAGTGGATGATGTTACACAAAACATTCAAACTTTTCTTCTGCTGAAGGATGACGGGTACAGGGTAGGGGATGAACTGAATATGCAGGAGTATAAAGGCGGTGAATTTACTGGTGGGGTTATAGATGCAGAAATCACGTACATGGTAAATGAACATTCTGGACTTGTGGAAGGTTTCTGCATTGTAGGGATTAAAGTATTGAGATATAGCAATTAAGGAGGGAAAGAAGTGGAAGGGAAAGAGTGGAACCGGGAGGACCAGAGTGCCAGGAAGCAATCAGAAAGAGAAAAAGGAACCGGGCGGCAAAAGCTGCCTGGGTTTCTTCAAAGAAAGCCGGAAAAGCCATTGTAAAGGCGTTGTGGTGGTCAATTATCATCATAACGGCATGTTACGGGCTGGGCAGAGGGATAGGACAGGGAATAACGGATAAACTGGTGGATAATGGGAAAATAACTGTACTCACCATTTTTGAAAGTCCGAAGATTGAAGCCGTTGAAAATGCAGTGAATTAGGATTTAGGAGTGATGAACATGAAAAGAGAAGAGCTGGAAAAGCATTTAGGGAGGACAGTAGAAATAACATTGTTTGACGGAGATACCATCAAAGGAGAACTACATAAAACAAGAGAAGAGCGGTTTAAGAATGAACCAAATTTATATATTCCGTATAACTATTATTTTTGATAAATCCGCAATCATGTATTTTTAAGTGTTCTCATGTTAAGCAGTTAAACTGAAACTTGATAGTACAGGAGGAATGAGAAAGTGAGAAAATACGCTGACATTATAACGGATTTAAAGGGCGGAAAAACCGTGGAATATGAAGAAGCAAGGCTGGCGGCCATTATGGCGGCAAACCTTTATTTCTTTGCGAACCAGGATGTTGCCCAGCTTGTGAAAAGCCGTGACAATGGACTGGTGCAAAAGGTTATCCAGGAAAACAATAGAAAACGCAATTTGCAGCCTGCAAGGTAACACCGGAAGAATGGCTGGGCCGGGAGCATCCAGACAACCAGGATTATTTGAAACGGATTGAGGTTGAAGGGAAGCTGCTGGATGCCATTCTGAAACAACATAGCCGGGAACGCCGTGAAACCATGTTGGATTACATAGCAGAGCATGACACTGAACTGCTTTACCTGGTGGAAAGGAAAGACCGGGAAGGTTTGGACAATTTTTTGAAGCATATGACGGAATATGTAGATTTATGTATGGCATAGCTGCAAGGGGCGGCAACTATGAACTTACAAGACTTCAAAGGGCAACGGTCCACCATAAACCGATTATGGAGGGAACGAAAATGGCGGCAACTGAAATGACCAAAGGTAAGGTAATAAAAATCCTTATGTATTACCGGAACATTGACAATGAAATAAAGATAAACAAGTGCATAGCGGATGACCTGGAAGAACAGTACAGTTCATTAGGGGCAATACCTATTGACGGGATGCCGAAGGCACAGAACAATATTTCACGTGTCACGGAAAACATTGCATTAAATCTGCCGGACGGATTAAGCGCTGAAATTGCATCATACCGGGAGAAAATCAGCGAACTTCATAGGCTGAAAGCGGAGATTTTGAAGGAAGTTTCGTGCCTGGAATTTAAGCAGAAAAGTATTGTGATTGATTTTTACCTTTACGGTCTGAAATGGGAACAAGTAGCGGTACGGAACCATTACAGTGAAAGACAGTGCAAGAACATAAGGAACACAGCTTTGAAAAGCCTGGCCCCAAAATTCAGCGGCAATTCAGTGATAGTGAATTATCAACTGACGGCATGAAAAGATTGCCCGCTATTGCCCGTTTTTTCTGGTATAATATGGGTTGAAACAAGAGGTGGAAGAAACGCCTTTGAAGTCAGCCCCTATGTAATAGTTTGAAACCAAAAATTTCAAAGCCTATTATTTTTTTGAGTTCCGAAAAGCCAGAAGCCGGAAAATAGAAAACAAACGAAAGGCGGTGACCGGATGGGAAGGCCCAGGAAGCCAGAGCGTGACCAGGCATTACAACAATACCTGGATAGTGATGGGAACATAAGCACAAAGGAACTGGCAGTGGCAGCAGGCGTGCCAGAAGCAGGATAAGGAAATGGAAAAGTGAAGATAAGTGGGAAGAATGTCTGAAAAATAGGCCCAGGAAAAAAGGGGGGCAGCATGGGAATAAAAATGCTGCTGGAAAAACCCCGGCAAAAGAAGGCAACAGAAACGCCGTTACACATGGGGCATACGTGCAGCCAGGCTATGAGGACATAGACCCAGACAAGGCCCAGGAGATTAGGCAATTAAGGCAGGGGGATAGCCTGGCAAGAATGCTGGCTGAACTTCAACAACTGCTGGTGCGTGAAGCCTATCTGAATGGACTGTTAGAAGAATACAAGGCAGCAGATGCAGAGGGCAGATATTACCCGGATAAAGTGGTACACATGATAGTGCCTAAGACGGTGGAGGATATAGAGCAGGAAGACGCTATGGGAGTGGATGCAGGCCAGGCAGCAGACCCAGAAGGCAAGGGCAAAGAGAAGTTCAAGACAGCAATGAAGACTATCATTAAAGCCAGCCCATTTGATAGGACCATGAAGGTAGAAGGAGAACTGAACAGACTGAATGGCCGCATCATCAAGCTGCTGGACAGCATGAAGGCGTATGAGATAGAGGACAGACGCTTGAAGCTAGAAGAAAAGAAATATCAGCTTGCAAAACAAAAGGCAACAGGGGAATTTAACTTTGATGACCCGGAAGATGGCGGCGCAGAGGATATGGACCCGGAATTTCCAGAATGAAGGTAGGTTCTTTCAGCGCCGGAAAGAAGTGCGGGTACGATGACGCCCAAAGCCTGGCTATTTATGAAAAATATTTTTCACTTCCGGCTTGTGGGCCGGATAAAAAAAAGGGGGTGTGCAAAAAGAAATGAAGCTGTATACAAGCGCTGCAATCGCAAGATGGCTGGACTTGACGGAACGCCGGGTGCGGCAGTTGCGTGATAAAAAAATCATAGAGGAAGCCAGGCCGGGGCTTTATAATCTTTTGGACACTCTGCATAGATATATTCATTATTTGCGTAAGGATGGCACAGACAACGAACTTGACATTGATTACAACACGGAGCGGGCCAGGCTGGTGAAGGCCAAAAGGGAAAAAGAAGAACTGGAACTGGAAATGCAGCGGCGGGAGGTTTTGAGGGCAGAGGATGTGGAACAGGTTATGACTGACATGTTATTGCGTTTCCGGTCAAAGTTGCGTTCCTTGCCCGTGAAATTAAGTCCAACGTTAGCGACAGAAACGGACCAGACGGAAATATTTATGATTTTGAAAAAGGCCACGGATGAAGCCCTGGAAGAACTGGCGGACTTTGACAAGACATTTGGGAAGGGGGCGGAAGAAGATGGACCAGCAGGCGAATAAGGTTTTCAGACGCATATTTGCCAGGCTGAAACCGCCGCCAGAAATGAATATGTCTGACTGGGCGGATGCATACAGACAATTATCACAGGGAGCTTCCGCCGAACCTGGAAGATGGCGGACAGAAAAGGCCCCGCATCAAAGGGAAATGATGAATGCCATATCAGATATTAAGATAAAAAAGTTGTGGTCATGTCATCCGCACAGATAGGGAAGACGGAAGGGCCGATTTTAAACACAATCGGTTATTTCATGCATTATGACCCGGCCCCGGTTCTGGTGATGCAGCCCACAATCCAGATGGCGGAAGCGTTTTCAAAGGACCGTCTTTCTAAAATGCTGCAAGATACACCGATATTGTCCGGCCTGGTGAATGACAGGGCAAGGAATAGCGGGAATACCATATTGCAGAAGATATTCCCAGGCGGGCACATCACTATGGTAGGCGCAAACAGCCCTTCTTCCCTGGCATCCAGGCCCATTCAAATTCTGCTGGCGGATGAAGTGGACCGATACCCGGCCACGGCAGGAAGTGAAGGTGACCCGCTTTTCCTGGCATCCGAAAGGTTGACAACATTCTGGAATAGTAAAGAAGTATATGTGTCAACACCGACAATCAAAGACGCTTCCAGGATAGAAATAGAATATCTTCACAGTTCACGTGGGGAATGGAATGTGCCATGCCCGGAGTGTGGGGCGCTGCAACCGCTGGAATGGGGAAACATTGTGTTTGATAGGGATGATTTGACAGTTATCCATTACGCCTGCCGGGAATGTGGAACCATATCACCAGAAGCAGTATGGAAACGGAAATTTTCAGAAGGCAAGTACATCCATGAGGACCCGGAAAACCCAATAAAAGGGTTCCATCTGAACGCCCTGGGGTCCACGCTTGCAAAGTGGCAAGATATTGTTGAAAAGTTTCTTCTGGCAAATGATGAAAAGAAAAAAGGAAATATTGAACCGCTGAAAGCCTGGACTAATACAAAGATGGGCCAAACGTGGGAAGAAGAAGGCGAACAGGTAGAGGATGAAGAACTGATGAAGCGCCGGGAGCGTTACAACAGTGAAGTGCCGCCAGAAGTTATGTACTTGACAGCAGGAGTGGACACACAGGATGACAGACTGGAAATAGAGGTGGTAGGATGGGGGCCAGAGTTTGAAAGCTGGGGAATAAAATATGCCGTGCTTTACGGAGATACGAAGCTGAAACAGGTATGGACCGATTTGGACACATTTCTGATGCAGACATTCCACAAGCCGGATGGAAGTAAAATGAAGATTGCCTGTACATGCATTGACAGCGGCGGACACCGGACAAATGAGGTATACAAGTATTGCAAGCCACGCTTCAACCGCCGTATATTTGCCATAAAGGGCAGCAATGACAGCGCAGCGGCTTACATCCAGAAGCCGACAAAAAACAACCGGGAACAGGCATATTTGTTCACCCTGGGGGTGGACACAGGTAAATCACTGTTATTGCAACGTTTGAAGGTGACGGAAGAAGGGCCGGGATATTGTCATTTTCCGAAGGAAGAAGAAAAAGGCTATAATGAAACCTATTTCAAGGGATTAACAGCAGAAAAACAAGTCCTGGTATATAAAAAGGGCCGCCCATTCTTTGAATGGAGAATAAAAGACTATGAACACAAGAGAAATGAAGCCCTGGACTGCCGGAATTATGCATCTGCCGCCATTGAAATTCTGGGCGTACCGCTGAAAAAAGTTGAGAAACAGGAAACAATAAACACCAGCAGGCCACTAAGGCCAGAAGGGGAAGAAGGAGAAGTGGAGGTATAAAAGTATAATATGACAGGAATAACACTGGAAATAGCAGAAAAGCATCTGGATGCCTGGCTGGAAGCAGAACTGGCCGTGACAACAAACCAAAGCTATACAATAGGCAGCAGGACCCTAACACGGGCGAACCTGTCAGAAATCAGAAAACAGATTGAATACTGGCAGGGAAAAGTGAATGTCCTTCAAAATGCTGCAAACCGGAAGGGAAGAAACCGGACATACAGGATTGTACCACGTGATTTGTAGAATTATGTTGAAAAAATCAGAAAATATGGTATGATAAAGGCCGGGGGAAACCCCTGGGAAAGCCACAGCACTTGGCGGCACACCCTCTTTCACGGAGGGCAGCAGCCTTCCAGACGAAAGAAAGGAGGGTTGCCCAATGGTTACATATGCGGATTTATTCCAATTTTGTATATTCATTGTTGCCCTTGTTGGTCTGGTTTATCAGATTTTCAAGGACAAAAGAAAATAGCCGCCACATCTGACCATGTGACGGCTTTAAGTAATTAAAGCTAATACATTGTGAGGGTGAGCCGCTAGTGGCTTTCCCTTTTCTCTAATATAGCACACATCTAAAAGAAAATCAATAATCATCCCAGTAAAAAAAGATTGCCCGCCATTGCCCGGAAAAATGTGGTATTTTAGTAGCGTGGAAATAGGATAAGGCGTTCCGTATTATGCGGAGCGCTATTTTTATGCCCGAAGGAGGTGAACGGATGGGGATATTTTCAAGGGCGTTTGATGGAGTTGTGGAAGCCGTGGCCCCGCAGGCAGCGTTGAAACGGACAGAAGCAAGGCGGCGTATGGAAATACTAAACAGCGGTTATGGAAATTATGGGGCAAGCCTTCACAAGAAATCACTGGCCGGATGCTTTCCCATGGTGGTTCCGCCCGTGAGGACATACAAGACAATCTGGACATATTGCGGGAGCGGTCCAGGGATTTATATATGGGGGTGCCGCTTGCAACTGGTGCCGTTAAAACTATGCGCACAAATGTGGTGGGCCGTGGGTTGCGGTTGAAACCAACACTTGACAGGGAAGTGCTGGGCCTGGAACCGGAAAAAGCACATACACTGGAAAGACAGATTGAACGGGAATGGGGATTGTGGGCCGACAGCCCGGATTGCGATATGGCCCGCATTGATAATTTTTATGAATTGCAGCAGCTTGCCTTTTTGTCCTGGCTTACTTCTGGTGATTGCCTGGCATTGCTGCCGACAAAGGCCAGAAAAACCAGCCATATGACTTGCGGGTGCAGTTGGTAGAAGCGGACAGACTTTCAAGCCCTGGGGGATATGATACCCTTAACAATAAAATAATTGGTGGAGTGGAAACGGATGAAGATGGGGAAGTGATTGCGTATCACTTTTCAAAACATCATCCGTTATCTTATGCCAATGAACCTATGGAGTGGGTAAGGGTTCCGGCATATGGGGAAAAGACGGGCCGCCGTAACGTCATCCATATTATGAACCGGGAAAGGATTGACCAGCGCAGGGGCGTTCCGTTCCTGGCCCCGGTCATTGAAGCACTGAAACAACTAGGGCGCTATACGGATGCAGAACTGGTGGCAGCAGTGGTCAACGGCCTTTTCACGGTCTTCATTGAAAAAGAGGGGCCAGGTGACGGGCCTCCTATTGGTGCTGGCATTGATGAAGAAGAACAGGTGGACAGTGAGGATGATAATACAATCGAACTGGCCCCAGGTTCCGTGATTGACTTGAACGAAGGGGAAAAGGCAAATACATCCACGCCAGGGCGGCCAAACGCAAATTTCAGCGGGTTTGTGGAAGCCATATGCAGGCAGATAGGGGCGGCGCTTGAAATACCATATGAACTACTGCTGAAATGCTTCAACAGCAGCTATTCCGCCAGCCGTGGCGCACTAGAAGAAGCTGGAAGATGTTTAAAATGTACCGGGAATGGTTATCCAGGGATTTTTGCCAGTCTATCTATGAAGAATGGATGGCAGAAGCGGTGGCAAAAGGAAGGATAAAGGCACCAGGTTTCTTTTCTGACCCATTACGCCGGAAGGCATACTGCAAGGCGGAGTGGAACGGCCCGGCCAGGGGCATCCTTAATCCGGTGCAGGAAGTCAATGCAGCGGTTACAAGGGTCAACAACGGATTTTCCACAAGGCAAGGTGAAACCATGGAAATGACAGGAACGGACTACTATGCCAATGTTGACCAGTTAAAACAGGAAGAATTGAAAATGAAAGAGGTGAAGGAGATTGCCAACAGCAGCACAGGGCAGCCAGAAGGCCAGCAGTTCAATGGAAAATAAGTTCTGGAACTTATACCAGGAACAGCAACAAGCCCGCCAGAATTGCTTTTATATGGCGCTATCAGCAGCGCACAAAGCTGGTGGGAAGACAGGGTGACCCCGGCGCAGTTCAATAAAGAACTGGCGGACCTGGGGGATGCCACAGAAATTGTGGTGCGTATCAACAGCGGCGGCGGTGATGTGTTTGCCGCAAATGCTATCTATACCAGGTTGCGTGACCACCAGGCAAAAATCACGGTAAAGATTGATGGGTGGGCGGCATCCGCTGCCACAATCATTGCCATGGCCGGGGATAACATCAAGATTGCCAGGAATGGCGTGTTTATGATACATGACCCGGCAATGACGGTGTGGGATACATACCGGGCAGAGGACTTCCGAAAAATGGCGGATGAACTGGAAGTTATCAAACAGAGCATTGTCAACACTTACGCTATGAAAACCGGAAAAGATGAAAAGGAAATTGCGGACCTTATGGCGGAAGAAAAGTGGTGGACTGGTGATGATGCCGTGGGGAATGGATTTTGTGATGAATTGATGTTTGAAGATGCCAAAGCAGTTGTGAAAATTCAAAGAAGTCATTGTCAATTCCGTGGCCCTGGATGTGTCTGCTACAAGACATTGCCAACAGCAGTATTTGACGGCCCGAAAAATCCGGGTGGTCCAAAAAATAATATGGAAAAACCAAAGGAGGAAGAAACCATGGAACCGAAAAACACTATCACAACGGCGGAAGCGCTTGCGGCGGCATACCCGGATTTGGTGAACAGCATCAAGGATGCAGCAGCAAAGAATGAGCGGGAGCGCATCAAAGGAATTATGGACAGCACTCTTGATGGGTATGAAGACGTTGCAAAAGATGCAATGTTTGAAAATCCCATCAATGCCGGAGATTTTGCACTGAAAATCACAGCAGCAGAACGACAGGCAAAGGCCGCCTTCCTGGATGGCCGGGAAGAAGATGCCAAAGCAGCGGCAGGCGTGGTTCCTACAGCCAGCGAAAAAGGCGGGGAAACCATGAATATTTTCGACAAAGCCATTGCCGAAGTATTATAAGCGAAAGAAGGAGGTAAGGACATGGCAGATTTAGTTGAAAGACTGGGTGAATATTCACCAAAAATGGTATTTGCGGGAGAGTTCCCCATGTTGACAGATACAGGAACCGCAGGGGAAGCAGTGAACCAGTGGGATATTATCATGCTGGATGCCGCAACGGGCAACGTGAAACGGGCCACTACAGCCGGAATTGATACAGTGGTGGGGATTGCGGCCACGGCAGCAGCTAAAAATGACCCGGTTGTGTATTACATGACGGGTGAGTTTTTTACAGATGCAATCGGAATGAATGATATTGAAGAAGCAACGGCAAAGGCAGCTTTGAGAAAGCTGTCTATTTTTTAAGATAAGGGAGGAAAACGAAAATGCCTAACACAGTAAGTATTTACGAACCACGCACCATGATGGGAGTTATCAACAAACTTCCGCCAGTCCATACATTTTTCAGAAGCACTTTCTTCTCGCATGAAAAAACATTTGTGACAGAGAAAGTGGATGTGGATTATAAGAAAGGGTCAAGAAAGATGGCCCCATTTGTCAGCCGCATTGTGGGCGGGCGGATTGTGCCGAACACGGGTTACCATACAGAAACGTACACACCGCCGCTTATTGCGCCGGATAAAATTACCACGATTGATGACATTTTGAAACGGCAGGCGGGGGAAAATCCGTATTCCGGCAGGACCCCGGCACAAAGGGCTGTCATTAAGATGGCAGAGGACTTCAAAGAATTGCGGGAAATGATTACCCGCCGTGAAGAATGGATGTGCGCCCAGACCATGTTGACAGGCAAGGTTGAAGTTGTCGGAAAGGGCGTACATGATGTGATTGATTTTGGGTTTACGAACCGGGAAGACATAAGCACAGATGCAAAGAAGAAGTGGAAAGCGGAACGGCCCAGACAAAATATGAGGATTTAAAACGCTGGCATGAACATGTACAGAAGACGGGCTTCACTAACTGCAATGTATGCATCATGGCATCTGATGTGGCAACGGAGTTCATCAAAGATAAAGAAATCCAGGCCATGCTGGATGTGAAGAATTACGAACTGGCCGTGATTAAGCCGACACAGAAGGAAAACAATACAACCTATCTCGAACCATACATGAACTGGGCCTGGACCTTTACAAGTACAATGAATGGTATCTGGATGACTTCACAGACCCTACAAAGCCGGAGGATAAACCAATGGTTCCAGATGGAACACTTGTAATGGCAAGCACTTCCGCACAGTATTCCATGTATTACGGTGCCATTACCATTCTGAACCAGAAGACGGAAGAATTTGTGACCGCAGAGGGTAAATATCTGCCGGACACATTTATTAAAAAAACGCCCGGACAGACGTTTTCTTTCCATGCTGTCAGCCCCAATTCCGGTGCCGCATGAAGTAGATAGCTGGTTTGTGGCAAAGGTAATGTGATGGACTTCAAAGCACAGATTGCAAAGGATATGGCCGTGTTCAACAATACCAGTGAATTTGCAACGGTAACAAACTTATGGTATGAAGGGGAACAATATACCGTGCCAGTTATCTTTGACCATGAAGCAGCGGTGGAACGACAGAAGCCGGATGCAGACCATGCACAAGGTATTAACAGCGTGGAAGTGCTGGCCTATATTGCTTTCAGTGATTTGGGGTTTATCCCAAAGAGAAATAGAGAACTGGAAGTTGAGGTGGCAGGCGCTATGAAGGTATATACAATCAACAAAGCAGACCATGAGGACGGGGAAATTATTCTGGAACTGGGGGCGCTGGAAGAATGATTGAAATAACATCTGAAACCATTGAACGAGTGCAAGCCGTGCTGGCCGGAGTGCCTAAAGGGGCAGAACGGGCGTTGTCAAACGCAATGAACCGTGGACTTTCCAGGGTGAAGACAACGGCCATGCAGAATGTAAAGCGTGTATATGCAGTTCAAAGCAGCGCATTATCCGCAGCAACAAACACAAAGATACAGAAGGCCAGCACGGGAAACCTGGCTGGCTTTGTTTCTTTTCTGGCTGCAAGATACCGTTATACAAGTTCAAGGTTACACCGAAACAGCCAGGAACCGGGAAGACGGTAAGGGCGGCAGTTATGAAGGGCGGCGGAACTGCATTTGAAGATGCTTTCATTGGGGGTATGGGTAGCGGGCATCTGGGAGTGTTTGAGAGAACAGGAAGGCCCAGGCTGCCGATAGAAGAATTTATGGCATTATCCGCAGCGCAGATGGTGGGCAATGAAGGCGTTATCACAGAGGTGGAGCAGCAGGCACAACAGCTTGTGGAAGAACGCCTGGACCATGAAATTGAACGGCTTTTGAGCCAGTACGGAGGTTAGGAAGATGACACCTATTATTTTATTGGACCGCCTGGCGGAATTTGTCGAAGAAGTTACAAAAAATATTGTGCTGCAAGTACGTGTGGACCGGAACAGTAAGGAAAATAAGGAACGCCCGCCGCATGTGTACAAAATGCAGCTTCCGAAAAAAGATGATGGAATACAGAAGGTTCCATATATCCTTCTGCAAGTTCTGACGGGAAAGGATGACAAAAAGGAACGGGAGCCGGAGGAAAGCACGTGCCAGGTACGCATCATAGTTGCCACGTATTCCGAAGATGGAGGGGTGGGCGCATATGATGTTCTGAACGTGATTACACGAATTAGAAGCGAACTGAAAAAACAGGGGTCCTGGCGAAACAATTTGTTTTGACTGACCCGCTGGAATACATCATTTACCCGGAGAATAAGGACCGTACTATATTGGGGAAATGATGACAAACTGGTCAATGCCAACAATTAAACAGGAGGTTGAAGAAATATGGCTACAGTAAGCACGAAAACGGCGGCAGGAGCCGCAAAAACAAGCAAGGCGGAAAATACTACCAGTGAAACAGAAAAAGCCATAGAAACGGCAAATACAGCGCTGGAAGAAGTGGTGAAACTGGTGTATGTTGGGCCGACATTGCCGAATGGGCAGTTGAAGCAGAACAGCATTTTTGAAGGAACTGAAAAAGAGATAAAAGAAGAACTTAAAAAGGTTCTGGAAAAATATCCGCTGGCGGAAAAAATGCTGGTTCCGGTCAGAAAGTTGGCAGAAGCCAAAAGAAAAGCCGGAACTGCTGGAAACATTATGAATAAATGGTATGCGGACATTGCATCCGGCATGGAAAAAGAATTTAAGGAGGAATAAGGAATGGCATCTATTACACATGGCGTTACAGCGTCAAGGAAAAGCACAAGCGTTTCCACGCCTGCCACAGTGGAAAGCGGCGTTCACTTTGTTGTAGGAACGGCCCCTGTACATATGGTGGGCGGAAAAGTAAATGAAGTCATCATGGCAAACACCTATGAAGAAGCAGTGCAGCAGCTTGGGTATTCTGATGACTGGAAAAAATACAGCCTTTGTGAAGAAATTTACACGGCCTTCATGCTTTATAAAGTGGGGCCTGTCTTCCTGGTGAACGTATTGGACCCCAAAAACATAAAGCAGAGGTGGGAGAAAAACAGCTTGATGTAACGGCGGATAACCAGGTGATTTTGCCGCTGGAAGCAATAGCAGACAGCGTAAAAGTGACGGGGAAAGAAGCTGGAACGGATTTTGAAGTGTTCTACACGGACACGAATTGCATTGTGGAATTTGTGGAAGCAACAGCGGGTAAAGTGGCTATATCATATAACCAGATTGACCCGGCACAGGTGCAGAATGATGATATTATCGGGGGTTATAGTGTAAGCACACATAAAACAACCGGGCTGGAATTGATTGATAGTGTTTTCCCGAAGTATACGATTGTGCCGGATATTATTTTGTGTCCGAATTGGTCACATGATGCAGAGGTGGCGGCGGTCATGTCTGCCAAAGCGGAAAACATCAACGCTGTATTTGAAGCCATGGCAATATTGGACATTGACAGCGCCGGGGAAGATGGTGTGAAGTGGTATACAGAAGCGCCGAACTGGAAGAAAAAGAGGAATTTCACAAAAGACAATGAAATTGTCTGCTGGCCAAAAGTGAAGCTGGGGGAAAAAGTGTTTAATCTTTCCACACAGCTTGCGGGAAGCATGACAGAAACAGACAGCAAAGAAGACCTGGGCGGGGGTACACCATGCGAAAGTGCATCAAATAAGAGTTTACAGGCGGATGGCGCTTGCCTGGCAGATAAAACGGAAGTGCTGCTGGACCCGGAAAAGGGAAGTTATTTGAATGACAATGGCATTGTAACGGTGCTGAATTTCTTCAATGGCTTTGTAAGCTGGGGGAACTATACCGCAGCTTTCCCCAGCAGCACGGACCCGGTAGAATATTTCTATTGTATCAACCGCATGTTCAAGTGGGTGGGAAAGACAGCAATTCTTTCCTACTGGTCACACACTGACAGAAAAATGGTTAGACGGCTTTTAGATGCCATTTTGCAGGGGGTAAATGACTGGCTGAACGGGCTGACGGCAGAAGAAAGAATACTGGGCGGGCGTGTAGAAATGAGAGAGGAAGAAAACTCTTTAACGCTTTGATGGCCGGGAGGGTAAAATTCCACATCTTTATTACGCCGCCTTCACCATTACAGGAAATGGAATTTGTCATTGAATATGATGTTTCCTACCTGACTTCACTGTTAGCAGCATAAGGAGGAAAAAAGATGGGAAAAATTGATGAACTTATTGTGAATTTTGCGTTGTATGAAGACGCAACGGAGTATTTGGGAATGGCAGAAGTGACTTTCCCGGAAATCTCAAACCTGGCGGAAGAAATCAACGGGGCTGGGATTGCGGGAAATGTGGAAGCCGTGGTGATTGGTCATCTGGAAGCAATGACAACCACGTTGACATTCCGAACCGTGACAGCAGCGGCAGTAAAGTTGAATGAACCACGTGTGCATAACATTGATTGCCGTGTGGCGCAGCAGAATTATAACACCAGGACGGCACAGACCAGCACAAGTTCCGTGAAACATATTTTGAAGTTGTTTCCGAAGAAATTTGCACCCGGAAAAGCTGCCATTGCATCCACGGCGGATGCAAGCGGAGAATATGCAACAAGGTATTATGCAATGTATCTGGATGGGAAAAAAGTGGTTGAAGTTGACCCGTTGAATTTCATCTATATGGTCAACGGGAAAGATTACCTGGCAGATGTCAGAAAAGCGTTAGGAAAATAATAAACAATATGCAGGAAACCAGCGGGAAACCGCTGGTTTTTCCTGCCCTATTCTAATTACAGGAGGAAAGAAGAATGGAGAATAAGAACGTAAACACAACAGGAATGCAGGAAGCAGACGCAGCAGAGGAACAGGAAATGGAAATGCAGCAGGCACAGGCCAGCGGAACCGTGGATTTTAACAAAAAGAAGGAGGAAAAGCAGGCCAGCTTGAACTATACCCATAAATTTATTAAGCCCGTCACCATTATGGGGAAACAGTACAGTTCTATGACCTTCTATTACGAAAATTTGACTGGTGATGACCTGGAAGCAATCGAAGCGGAAATGCAGGCACAGAACCTTTATGCATTATCCCCGGAAATTTCCGGTGCCTTCCAGTCCAGACTTGCGGCCAGAGCGGCGGGTGTGGCATCTGATGAAATCAGACACCTTCCCATGAAAGATTATATGAAGATTAAGAACAGCGCACGGGATTTTTTGCTGTCATTAAACTAGGAAAAATCGAAGATGTGCCAGGCTTCATAAGGAAGCAGGCATTTAGACTGGCAAGGCTTCACACACGCCCGTGCCTATTGGATGGGCCTAACACTTACGGCATTGTTCTGCTGGATAGACAGCGCCAATGAAATAGTGGAAGAGGACAAAAAGCATCCCAGGGCACGAAGTAGGGAGGTGAAAGAACTTGGCAGGGTCGCAAAAGGAATTTGAACTGCTTTTCAAGCTGCAAGCATCCCTGGGCGGAAATTTCAATGGGGTTTTTAAATCGGCCATTGACACCCAGAATAAATTGTCTAACAGCATGAAGACGGTAAATTCCATCCAGTCAAAGTTGACGGCTACACGAAAGCCAGTGACGCTATTTCAAAGAATAAGGCGAAACTTACACAACTGAACGCAGAGCATGACAGGCTGCAAAAGGAACTGAACGAAACCGCCGAAAAGAAAAAAGCGTTACAACGTGCTATGCAGACCGCCGAAACGCAAGGGAATATTGAAGAATATAAACGGCTTCAAACTGAACTGAACGCAACGGACCGGGAATATAGCAGGCTGAATGAGAAGTTAAAAGGGAATAAAAACCAGATACAACAGACCACTGCCAAAATAGAAGAACAGACAGGAAAATTGAATGGCCTGGAAGGTGAGTTGCGGGCGGCTGGGGTGAACACGGATAACCTGGAAGGGGCAAACACCAGGTTACAGCGGTCCTATGACCGTTTAAAGTCATCACAGCAAAACTTGCAGCGCATCAATGAACAGCAGGCCAAAGTAAAAGAAAGCATTTCTGCCACTAAAACGCAATTACTGGGAACAGTGGGCGTTATCGGTGCCGTTGCGGCTGCCGTATATGCTGGACCAGTGCAGGCAGCCATGAAGTATGAAAGTGCCATGGCAAAGGTGGCAACCATAGCTGATTTGAAGGCGGTTCCACTGGAACAACTTTCCAGTGAAATCATGCAGCTTTCCAATACCACGGGAATTGCATCTGCCGATATTGCAGAGGACGTATATAATGCCATTTCTGCCGGGCAGAAAACCGGGGATGCCGTCAATTTTGTGGCTAATTCAACGAAGCTGGCGAAAGCCGGATTTGCGGAGAGTTCGCAAACGCTGGATGTATTGACCACCATCTTAAATGCATACGGCATGGAAGCGTCAAAGGTTTCCACGGTTTCTGATATGCTGGTGCAGACCCAGAACAAAGGTAAAGTCACAGTAGGTGAGTTGTCATCTGTTATGGGTAAAATAATACCCACGGCAAATGCAAACAATGTGGCACTGGAACAGTTGTGCGCTGGATATGCATAATGACCAGCAAGGGTATTGCTGCCGCCGAAACAACCACCTACATGAACAGCATGTTGAACGAACTTTCAAAGTCCGGCACAACGGCTGATAAGACATTGCGGGCGGCTACTGGGTCCAGCTTTAAAGAATTGATGGCAAGCGGGAAAAGCCTGGGTGAAGTCCTGGACATTCTGCAACAGCAGGCCCAGAACAGCGGTAAAACCATCAATGATATGTTTGGTTCGGCAGAAGCCGGAAAAGCTGCCGTTTCCCTGCTTTCTGACGGCGTGGATGGCTTCAATGAACAGGTTCAAGGAATGGTTGACAGTGCGGGCGCAACACAGGCAGCATTTGATACCGTGGCAGCAGTACAGAAGAAAAAATGGCAAAGGCAAAGAACAGCATTGCGAACCTGGGAATTGTTCTAGGACAGAACCTATTGCCTATTGTCGGAACTATTGCGGATAAGCTGGCCGGGGTGGTCACGAAGGTTTCAGAATTTGCGCAGGCAAACCCTAAACTGGTGCAGACTGTTTTAAAAGTGGCAGGAGCGCTGGCGGGATTGAAGGTTGCAAGCCTTGTGGGTAAGCTGGGCTTCCTGGAAATTAAAACAGCGTGTTAGGCGTGAAGAAGGTATTTGCCATTTTCGGGGCAAATGCAGCAGAAGCAAGCGCCGCAGGGGTTGGCCTGGGAAGTAAACTAAGGGCAGCAGGAAAGGGGATAACCGGGTATTTTCAAGCGTGGGAAGCGCCCTGGGCGGCGTGGGGAAATCGTTTGGGAAAATATTTAGTTCAATCCTTGCGCCGATAGGAAATATCGGTAAAACCATAGGAACGAAGCTGCTTTCTGGAATTACTGGGCCACTGGGAGCCATTACCGGGAAATTGGGTGGATTTGGCGCAACCATACTGACAAAGATTGCTTCACCATTTAAAGCGGTAGGCGGAATTATCGGTGGGGCGCTCGGAAATGTTGGCAGCATTATAGCTGCTTCCCCTATTGGAAAGATAGGGGCAATTATTGGAAAAAGCCTTTCTGGAATAGGTTCATATTTTGCGCCGATAGGAAAGGCAATAAGCGGAGTATTTGCACCACTTGGAAAGCTGGGGTCCTCTTTACTGGGGCCGTTTAGCGGGATTGTGGGTAAGATACTTCCGATTGTGGGTGTTATCACCACAGTTATTACAGTTGTAAAGCTATTAAAAGACCACTTTGAAGAAATCCGGGAAGCAGTAGGGCGGATTTTCGGAGAAAAGGGCCTGGAAGTCTTTGACAAGATTGTTGCGACAATTACCAGTGTTGGGGATGCAATCAAGAATGTATTTTCTGATGGGAATATCGGTATTGCACGTGACAAGATACAGGAGATTTTCGGAGAAAAAGGCGTTGCGGTATTTGATACCTTTATGAATATTGTTGGCAGCGTCAAAGACACCATAGGAACACTGGTGAATTTTATCACGGCAAATGTGGTTCCGGTGGTGGAACAGGTATTGCAAGTGCTGGTAAACACGGTTATACCTGGCATCATCAATGGAATACAGGCAGCAGCGCCAGTGGTGATGCAAATATTCCAGTCTATTGCTGATTTTATCGGGGGTATTATACCGATTATAGCAGTTTCATTGCTGGAATTATGCCGATTATCAGTGAAGTTATAACGTTCATACAAACATATGTACTGCCGATTGTGCAGGAAGTGTTCAATTTTATTGTAACAACGGTCCTGCCGTTCATTGTGCAAGGAATACAGGAACTAGGTTCCATCATCACATCTGTATTGAGCGCAGTTCTTCCAGTGGTCCAGACGGTATTTCAGACCATATGGAGCATTATACAGCCAATTTTGCAGCAGATACTTTCAACGGTTCAAGCCGTGCTGCCCAGTGTGCTTTCTGTATTCCGAACTGTTTTTCAAACAATCATGTCAATCATCCAGTCAGTAAGCCAGGTTTTTCTGGGTTGATACAGTTTATACAGGGTGTATTTTCTGGAAATTGGTCGCAGGCATGGAACGGGATTAAAAATATTTTTCAAGGCGCTTGGGATGGCTTAACATCCATAGTGAAGGGCGTTATCAATGGCATTATAGGCATTATTAACGGTGCCATTTCGGCGCTGAACAGCATTAAAATTCCTGACTGGGTGCCGGGAGTGGGAGGAAAGGGCATCAATATCCCAACACTGCCGACTTTTGCGAAAGGTACACGTAACACGCCAGACACGTTTATTGCTGGCGAAGAAGGGCCGGAGTTAATCACAAACGCCCCTGGAAGGGTTGTTTATACCGCAGAGCAGACAAAGGATATTATGCAGCGGCAGCAGCAGGCCAGAACGGCCATGGAAGCAACCAGGGCGGCCCAGGATGTGCAGAATGTAAGCACAGTAAACAACAATCAGTTACAGAACTATTATAACAGCGTGCGGAACGAAACAACGGAAGTTGAACCGCCACAGGTTCCGTATGGGATGGGCGGCGGAAACACTTATGTCACAATCAATAATAATCCGACAGTGGTTGTTGAAGGTGACCAGCCGGAGGACCTGGAAGAAACGCTGCAAAGAAACAATGAAGATTTATTGCGTAAGGTGGAAGACCTTATGGATAAAAAAGCGGATGACGAAAGGCGTATGCAATATGATTAAACAGTATACAACTATCAGCGGAGATATGTGGGATAAGATAGCCTATGAACAAATGGGAAGTGTCCTGCATCTGGATAAGCTGCTGAAAGCAAACGTCAAACACGCTGCAACAATCGTTTTCCCTGCTGGGGTGGTTTTGACCATCCCAGAGGTGGAAGACGAAGTGGATATGCAGTTGCCGCCATGGAAAAGGGGGCTGCTGGATTGAGTGATGCAAGGCGTGTGGAATTGCGGCTGAAATTTAAAAATGTGGATGTGCCGGAAAACCTGGTGAAGCATCTTCTGTCAGCATCCTACACCGATAATGAAGAAGATAACACGGATGATTTTCAGATGACATATGATGACCGGGAACGGAATGTGAACGGTAGCTGGCTGGATGTGAAACCCACTGTTATAAAGAGCAATCAAACAGTGACCAAAACGGTCACAAAACAAGAGGTTATCAATTATGTGGTAGTGCGTGGTGATACATTATGGGCCATTGCTTCACGGTATTTGGGAAGCGGCACAAAATACCCGCAGATTGCGCAGGAAAATAACATTCCTAACCCTAATTTGATTTATCCGGGCCAGGTTTTCAAAATAACTACTGGTGGAGCGGTAAACACCACGGTTACGGAAACGAAAGAGGTTATCACAAAAGGGGCCGAACCTAAGACCGTGGAAGTTGCCATTGTGCAAAAAAACTGGAATGACACCGGAAAAGATGCCATGCTGGATTGTGGAACTTTTGAAATAGACAGTGTGGATGTGAGCGGGCCGCCGTGGAAATGCACTTTGAAATCCACATCTATTCCCTATACATCCACCTTACGAATACAAAAGAAATCAAGGAACTGGGAAAAGATAAGTCTGAAAGCCATTGCGGACCAGATAGCCAAAGAAGCGGGGATGAAACTTCTTTATGAAAGTTCAGACAATCCGCAATATGATAAAAAAGAACAGGTGCAGCAATCGGATATCCGGTTTTTGCAGGACCTTTGTCATGCTGCCGGGAAAGCGCTGAAAGTTACCAAAATGACAGTGGTTATATTTGACAAAGCAGAATATGACGGCAAACCAGTGGTGAAAACTATTGCTTATGGAAGCAGTGATATTATTTCGTTCAAGCTGGGAACGAAGTTGACGGATGCAGCATACACAAGCTGCCACGTATCTTATACAGACAGTGATAAGAAACAGACCATTGAATATACATACACGCCAGATAGCAGCGTGGGAACGGGGCAAGTCCTGGAAGTTAATGAAAGGGTTGCCAGCACAGAAGATGCAAAGAAACTGGCAATGAAGCGGTTGCGGGAAAAAAATGCCCAGGAATTTACTGCCAGTTTCAAGATGGTGGGGGATGTTCAACTGGTGGCGGGGATTACTGTTAAATTAAAAGGCTTCCAGCAGTTCGATAAAAAGTATAAGGTAACCAGCGCAAGCCATACCCTAACAGGAGGGTATACAACGGATATTAAACTGGAACAGGTATTGGAGGGATATTGATTGAGGGCGGAGGAAGAAAGCGTTATAAACGTTCTAAAGAAGATAATCAGAGTGGGTACGGTACAAACCTATTACCCGGATAAAAATGCCGCCAGGGTCAAATTTGATGACAAGGGCGGCATAATTTCTGCCCCATTAAAAGTGATACGCCGCCCCAGAAGCATTGTACCTGGGAGAAGTGACCAGGAAGGCGGAAAAACGGCAATAGCAGAAGGACACAGCCATGCAGCATATGTGACAGACTGGGTTCCACAAGTCAATGATATGGTTGTATGCATCTATGTGCCGGGTGGTGACGGTGACGGCTTTATTTTAGGGAAGGTGATGTAATGGGGAAGATAGGCAGTTTCGGAAATCTGGCTTTTTCTGTTTCTGACAAAACGGTGAAAACCTTTGACGGAATGAGCTGGAAAGTCAGCGCAAAGTATGCCACGCATGACCGACATTTAAAAGAAGACCTATTGGAATTTTTAGGGCCGGAGCCGGGAAGCATTTCCTTCTCCATGAAGTTCAGTGTATTTCTTGGAACAAACCCGTTGAAGGAAGTCAAGAAACTTCAAACCATGGTTAGGAATGGGCAGGCGGAACGCCTGGTGCTGGGCGGACAGGTTTACGGCACATACAAATGGGTATGTACAGATGTTTCAACCGATTTGGAAATATTTGATAATAAGGGGAATTGCTGGGCAGCCAAAGTAAAAGTCACATTAAAAGAATACCCAAAGAGGTGATGATATTGGAAGTGATAAAAGGTGATGGGAAACTTTTAGAAAATATAGACCTTGCGCCAGCAAATGTGCATCAAGAAGTTTTACAGAATGTTGCCATAATACTTGATACGGTACAACAATCGTGCCTATGTTGCGGGAACTGGGAATACCGGGCGCTTTTTATGGCAGGCCAATGAATGTTATGGAAAACCTGGCAGTCGGAACGGTTTATGACCAGATAGAAAAGTATGAACCACGGGCGGTAATATCGGAAGTGAGATTTGAAACAGACCATTTGACGGGAAAACTTATTGTCGTGGTTGAGTTGGAAGGGGTGAAGGAAAATGGATAGCCGGACATACCCGGATATTGAATTTTTGGAAACGGATGCAGAAATTATTGAAAACAACATGATTGCACTTTATGAGTTAATGACGGGCCGGAAGTTTATCCTGCTTCCCCGGAACGTCTTTTTATTGCATGGTGTTCCAGCATTGTTATACAACAACGGGTACTGATAAATGATACAGCAAAAAAGAACGTGCCAAGATACGCAGAAGGGGAATACCTGGACAGTCTGGCGGAGTTATTCAAAGATATAAAGCGCCTGGAAGCAAGCCCGGCAACGGCAACATTCCGTTGCTATATTTCTGCCGTACAGCCGCAAAGCATCATCATAAAAAAGGGCACAAGGATAACGTTTGATGGGTCCATCACCTTTGAAACAACGGAAGACTTGGAAATTCCGGCAGGAAGCCTTTATGGTGATGTGCATGGGCAATGCCAGACAGCAGGAACCGTGGGGAATGACCTGGCAGCAGGACAGGTGAAAGAAATTGTGGATGCATATGACTATTTCTTGAAGTGGAGAATATCACAAAGACCACGGGAGGGGCGGAGCAGGAGAACGACACACAATATTATGAACGTATGCGGGAAGCATGGAAGTTTTCCACAGCAGGACCTGTGAACGGGTATGCGTATTTTGCAAAGTCTACCAGCGTGGCGATTGCGGATGTTGCGGCCACTACCCCGGAACCTGGCGTGGTGGATGTGCGGGTACTTCTACAAGGCGGGCAGCAGCCAACGGAAACCGTGCTGAAGGAGATTGAAGCAGCTTTGAACGCTGATGATGTGCGGCCGCTTACAGACCTGGTGCGGGTATCAACGCCGGAGGAAAACCCGTTTGATATTGATGTGACTTTTTATATTCCCAGATATAGCCGGGCCAGTTTCAGTATTATCGAAGCGGATGCCAGGGCAGCAGTTGAAAAATATATTACATGGCAGATAGAAAAAATGGGCCGGGATATCAACCCATCTATCTTAAATGCGTATCTGATGGAAACGGGAGTAAAACGTGTTGTAATCCGAAAACCAGAATTTGAGGTGGTAGAAGAAAACCACGTTGCACGCTTGAACCGTGATGCCATGAATGTGCAGAACGGGGGAATTGAGGATGAATAACGACATTTACAACATGGACCTTCTGCAATTCCTGCCAGGCGCTTTGAAACATGATGAAAAATGGTGGCGCTGGCACGTGGCCTGGCGGATGAATTGCTGGGGGTTTCCGGCCACATACGGGATGTGCTGATATATTCCAGGATTGATGAATTGCCGGAAGACCTGGTGGATATTTTGGCATACGACATGCATGTTGACTGGTACGATTACAGCTATCCGATAGAAGCTAAAAGGAACATTCTAAGGGATAGTGTGAAAGTACATAAGAAGATGGGAACGAAGTATGCCATTGAAAAGGCCCTGGGCGGCATCTACCCATATAGTGAAGTGGAAGAATGGTTTGACTATGAAGGGGAACCGCATCACTTCCAGGTGATATGTGATGTGACGAACCAGCACATTACAGCCAGTTATCAGCAGATTGTACGGGCAATCAAGATGTATAAAAGGCTGTCTTCCTGGCTTGATGGGGTGGTGTATCAAAGTAGCATAAAAGTGGACGTGGGAACGCACACAGACTTCTTTATTTACAATACGCCAGTGACCGGGAGGATAAAAGCGGGCACATATCCATATAGGAATGTACGGGCCGGGATTGCAAGGGAAACGGTGGTTGTAGGAACAGAACGGGCCGGATTTATCTTTGCTTCACCGCAAACAGGTACTATTCCGCAGCGGAACATCATTTTCAATCAAAGAACAGTTCACATGGATGTAGAAACGGCGCTGGATATGATGGGATATTCAAGCCGCAGGCCGGAGAGATAAAAGCAGGGGAACATCCGCAGAGAAACCGAAGGGCCAGAGTGGCGGACAATACAGAGGAATTGAACGCCATGACGGAAAAGAAGGTATACCAGACCACACAGGCCGGAACGGCCCCAAAACGGGCCATAAAATCTGGCATGGATGATAAAAGGGTGGATGCCTTATTGAAAGCGGATGCCCAGAAGTATCATAGTCCGCAGACCGGAACAGTACCGCAGCGGAACACACATGAGCAAACGGAAGGAAATACCGTGGGTAATGCGGCGGAAATGGCTGCATTTCACTATAAAATCAAACCTTGTGGAAGTAAACGCAGGATTTAAGAAGGGAGGTACTAAACCATGTTGACGGCACAGGCAATGGAAGACTTCAAAGTTTTTATTGACCGCAGTATTGCATATGCAAAGGTAACTATAAGCGGGAAGACAGAAGAATATAAGATACACCGAAGGGAACGGCTGAAAGATGGAAGGGTGGCTGTATACATACAGATTACGCCGCAGGCGGAAAGACCGTAACCGTTGAAAAAGTGCAGCTTTATAACTATGGCGGGAAGCTATGGGCGGAGAAGTCGGAAGAAATTGAACTTTCCCAGGTGCAGGAAGGCGTTTTGTATCGGTTTACGTTTTCTGTTAAAGAAGTAGAAGGATAGGAGGAAGACAGATGGAATGGTTGCAATGGCAGGACCATGTGACGGAATTTGAAGACCGTTACACGGAAAGTAAAAATGATGATGGAACGATAACCCATAAACCAGTTGAAGGGGAAGTGTTGCAGGAAGGAACGCCGCAGAACGCACAGAATTTCAGCAATATGCAGGCATGGGGCATCCAGGGAACGGAAATGGCGGCCCTGGCACTTATTGGGGCCATGCATAACAGGCAGGAAGCGGAAGACCTGGCGGGGGATGTGATGGAAGTCACACTGACAAATAATGAAACGTTCCCCTTCAATAACTCGGAAAAAACTATTTCGCTGGAAAGGAAAAGGAACCATAAAAATTATACGGTTTCTGCTGATGTGCTGGGATATTCTGGCGGCTTTCCTGGTGAAGTGGTCGTGTCGGGTAAATTGGAAAACGGCTTTAAAATCGCATTTACTGGCAGCGCCAGAAGCGTGAATTTAAAAGTATTTGTGAAAGGAGGATTTTACAGATGAATGGGCACAGCTTTGTGAAATCAGAAGAAAGGAAACAGCAGGAACGGGCGGTTTTGCGGTCCTATGGTGTAAATGGCAGGGGAACGCCGGAACAAAGGGAAGCTGCTGAAATTATCGCAGCAAGGACCAGCGAAGTATATAAGGAGGGAAAACGCTATGGAAGATAAGGTTATGAGAACGGCAGAAACAGCAGGAATACAGGTGATGGAGAAAGAGGAAGGGAAACACATTGATTACCAGGTGACTTCTAAAAAATCACTTTGGTGATGATGAATTGACCATCAACTTGCCAGCCGTGAAAGAGATTACGAAACCGTTCTGGATATTTGCCTGGACACGGAAGATGGCCTGGTAATTGGTGTGGGAGAAAACGCCAAAAAGTATGTAGCACAGGTGGTCATCCCTGCAAGGGCATATGAAACCGTGGAAGGCGAAGTGGTCATGGAAATGGGAGAAGGGCAGCAGGAGGGCGAAGGAAGATACCAGACAGTTTCCGTTCCGGTGCCTTTTGATATGAATAAATGTACGCTGATTTTATGGAAGATGGAGGGATAAGACATGAGTAATTTTGATGATTTGGCGCTGGCGGTTGAAAGTTTCGGAAGCAATAACAAGGTGATTTTTGATGATATTGGGATGCCCAGTATCACGGTTGGTGTGCCGAAAATGAAGTATTCAGACTTAATTGCTGGCGGCACACAGGAAACATTGCCGTTCTGGATTGTGGATGGCGTGGAAAAGGATGCCATATGGGTTTCAAAGTTTCAAAATGTTGTGCTGCATGACCGGGCGTATTCTCTGCCATTGCGTGACCCCAGGGCAAGTATAAACTTTGACCAGGCTTTAGAGGCCTGCCGGAAGAAGGGGGCCGGGTGGCATTTGAACCAGAGCGGAGTTTTTACGGCGCTGGGATTGCGCTGCAAGAAAAGCGGGAAAATACCGCATGGAAACAACAACTATGGACAGGATGTTTCTTGCCCGTGGGAGAAGGGCATACAGGCGGCAGTGGATGGAAGCACAGGGAAGACCACAAGAACGCTCACAGGGTCCGGCCCGGTCACCTGGTATGATGACTTTACAACAGGAGGAATTGCGGACCTTAACGGCAATGTTTGGGAATGGTGTAGCGGATTAAGATTAAACGCCGGAGAAATCCAGATAATTCCATACGGTAACGCCATGAAGGCGGATTGCGATATAGAGCAAAACAAGCGTGAATGGAAAGCAATCAAACCGG